>Ga0114975_10000001_pt1 | contig 268790 bp, 262 predicted proteins | sample S_130626_EF_Meta_FD_87031 | JGI IMG/M metagenome (GOLD analysis project Ga0114975, IMG submission 87031) | Freshwater microbial communities from Lake Simoncouche, Canada to study carbon cycling - S_130626_EF_MetaG | ecosystem: Environmental > Aquatic > Freshwater > Lake | place: Lake...
CCGCAGCTATTGCCGCAGCTCAAGGTGAACAGGCAAAGGCTGCGGCTGCGGCTAAGGCAGAAGCAGATGCGGCTGCGGCTTCTTTAGCCTCACTACAAGCCTCTCAAGCAGAACAAAAACAACGTTTAGAAGCCGCAGAGGCCGCTGTGGCTGCGGCAAACGCCTCACAAGCCCTCGCGGAACAACAAGCAGCGGCCTCTAAAGCTGAGGCCGCGGCTGCTAAGAAAGCCGCAGATGATTCTAATAATGAAACGACTAGAGTGACAGCGTTAATTACTGAAGCATATGCGAAATATGCGGAGGCAGGAAGAAAAGAGGCGTCAGCACAGCAAGTAATGGCAGTTGCGAATAGAAAACTAGAATCACTAGGTAACTCAGAGGCGGCGGCTGCGGCGACTTCTGCGGCAGCTGCCGCTGCTACAGAAGCAGCCAGAGTAGCTACAGAAGCCGCTGCTGTCAAAGAAGAAGAAGGTGCTAGGCTTATAGAAGAAGCGGCTAGAATTAGTGCTGAAGCACAAGAGGCGGTAAATAAGGCCCAACAAGAAAGAGATGAAGCTGTAGAAGCTATTAAAAGAAATGCGACCGCTGCGATTCAGGCAGCTTTAGAAGAAAAAGAGGCCGCTCTAACTGCATCTAGAGAATCCCAAGATAAGTCTGCGAGTTTAGAGGCTCAGCTTCTGGATACAGCGGCCGAAATATATGCCTCTGCTGAAGCACAATCAGGGCTACAAGAAGTAAATACGGAGCTACAAAGAAAATTGGAGAAATGTGAAGAACAATTAAGAGAATGTCTAGAATCATCTAGAAAAAATAAAGCTGATATTGCTGCTATAATAACTGCTATAGGATCTCAGGAGCCATTTGATCCAAAAGTAGAAGGTGAAGGCGAAGATGGTCAACAATTAAGATCTGCGATTTATAAATTACTACAAGACGTTGAGAAAGAGACAACACCTAATGAAACAATCGCTAAACTTGCGACACTTATACAATCTGATACTGAGATAACAGAAGAAACACTAGGCATCACAAAAGAAAGCAATCCATCTATATGGGCTATTATTGATCATATAAAAACATTAAAAGCCATGAAACAGCCAACAGAAGAACAGAAATACGAAACACCAAGTCTATGTTTTTTAGTTTTCTTTGTTGCGAATTTACTCTCAACGCATTTTGGAGTGCATGATGGAGCGGCTTCAATGAACTCCCGTGAAGATAATTCACAGATGATTCAAAAAGTTATGTTTACATCTATCAATGAACATATGAAGAACGTAGATCAACTACAGTATGTTGCAACACTAAAGAAAATAATCGATCGCCTATCTTCTATTTTAAATTTGATGCAACAGATACAACAAACAGGAATTTATGGAAAATATACAATTACTGATGCAACAGATTTAGATATTTTAGACTTTTTAGATACTCAGTTAACACCTGCTATGATTATATCATCAACATTTGAGGCTGTAGGACGCACTAAAGAAGATTTCTTAGAAAAAGTAAATCACTTGTTTTCATTACGAACTGGATATTCAATTGCTGTCATGAATCCACTAACCAATATTTTTTATAAAAGAGCCATTCCTATACGTAGTGTAAAACAGAATACATTTGATTTAATTTATATTGATAGAACAAAATTAGTAAAAGATTTAGCTAACGTGGCTATAGTTATTAATTCCAAGACACCTAAGCCTATTGCTATTTCTCTTAGAGAAAGCGAATCATATGAAACTCTATCAAAAGAACTTGTTAAAACAAGACTACTCTCTACTCAAGAGTTAAAAGATCTATATGGCGTTAAAGATAAAACTGAAAATCCAACATTTAAAACCTTTAGTTACCCTGTTCTCTTTTATCAATATCTAATTATATTCAAATTATATCTTAATGCTAAACAGGGGTTTATAGGCACTACAAAATGCCGTCTACCAAAGATATTCAAAGTGGACCCGTGAACATGGCTCTCAAGGCAAAGTATAGCTTTTATTCAACTCTTGTCTTCTTTCTCGTCGCAAACCCTGAAACCTTCAAACTCACACAACGTGTGTTTGGAGGATTCTTAACACTCGCGAATAGCCAAGGTGCCCCGACACCGTCTGGTTTCTTTGTCCATACCTTCGTCTTCTTTCTTGTTCTATGGGGCCTTATGATGTTTCCGAAAGACACATAACTGTCAGCAGCTTCTTCTCAACAGGCGGTAGGTATACAAGCCCCTTATAAATCTGCTTATTGATATATGCTGTCGCAAGACCTACACTTTCTTCAGGCTCAAAGCCTTTAGAAAGAGCAGTCGCATAGACAGACGCAGCCTGTAACTGATTTGCCGATGACCATAAAGGATCCTGATGGCCCGGATACAGAATCCATTTGCCCTTTTGAAATACAGGGATGGCTGTAAGACTGGATGTCATACTACTACTTAAAATTGATTCTTATTTAGGTGTTACTAAGTAGTAGTTAGTATGGGTATTCTTAATATGTTTATGGCTCTTATGGCTGTATCACTCTCATCCTCTGTAGTCACCGATTGTGGAGCTGGCCAGACAGCCTTCACCATTTTGTCGCAGGGATTTGGCCCGTCGCCGCCTGTCGCAGGTAAGGATGCGACTCTCTGGATCGATTTTACAGTTCCAGATGGATCGGCGGTCAACGGAGGAACGGCGAAGTATTCATTTACATACAATGGTATTCCATTCTCTCCGACGACGGATCAGTTGTGTACACAAGTAACGTGCCCCATTGTAAGTCAGAATCTAAGTTCAACGAGCCCGTGGCCGTCAGGTGTCAGTGGTAAGGTTATCAGCAAGATTCAGTGGTATGACGAAAAGGGGACATATTTGCTCTGCTCCCAGTTGACTGAAAAAACCTAATTCTTCCGTGTATGTCTTTTCTTGCTACGTCTAGACTTTGTTTTGCGATTGCGTCTACGCTTTCCGCCTTGAAACGCCACACCACCCATCGCGGCAATTAATCCGTCTACATCTGCGTCATCAACTTCTAACGCAATTGGCTCTTCACCTCCCCATTCTGGAGCTGCGGCAGGGCCTGCTCCAGCGGCAGCGGCACCAGCGGCAGCGGCACCAGCGGCAACAGCAGCAGCATTCGCCTCCGCAACTTGATCAAGAGCCTCACTCAACGCACTCATATCAAAGCCAACACCTCCTGCGGGCACTACAACGGCCTTCTTTTTAGGAGCAGTTGGCAAAATAAACGTTTTTTTAATATATGTTCTTCCTCTCCGTGTCTGAGGTGCGCCCGTAAGGACAAAACCTGCGGCAGTTGCCTGTTGTATCTGGCCCACATCATCATCAAGTATTTTCTTGATTTCAACACGCCAGGGCATCTGTATATTATATCTAAAGATTTAGCAGCATATAGTATAGAATGCAAATCTTCGTGAAGACTCTAACGGGAAAGACGATTACGCTTGATGTCGAGCCTTCTGATAATATCCAGGCGATCAAGCAGAAGATTCAAGATAAGGAAGGAATTCCTCCTGATCAGCAGAGACTCATTTTTGCTGGAAAGCAGCTAGAAGATGATAGAACTCTGAGTGACTACAACATTCAAAAGGAATCGACACTCCACCTAGTCCTACGACTCAGAGGAGGAAGGCCGTTGTATATGTAAGAGCGACCGCAAATCCGATTAATGAAGTAATAATATACTGATTTAGCTTTTCAGACGGAACAATAAAGCCTATCGCAGTATAGATACCAAACAAAATATAATAGCCCGTATATCTAGACATGAAGACCAAGTTCATTTATCTAGTTGGTATAATAATAGCTCTTTTGGTCCTTCTCCGGATCATTCACGCCTCGAGCGAAGGATTCACGGATGGATCCTCGGCCTCGGGCTCGGCTTCAAGCAAAGACTCCTTCACCCTCTATTACGCCGAGTGGTGCCCCCACTGTAAGGCGGTCAAGCCTGCCTTTTCCAAGTGGGCCAAGGACGGATTTATCTCCATCGGAGGAAAAAATATAACGCTGTCAATGGTCGAGCCCGAGAAGGAGCCTGAGAAGGCAAAGGGAAAGACAATCAAGGGATACCCTACACTTTTGCTCGAGAAAGCCAACGGAGAGACCGTCGAATTCGAGGGCGAGCGGACACCCGCAGGTTACACGAGATTTTTGGAGGAGAAGGTTAAGGCTTAGTCTGTATCATCGTCACTTTCATATCGTGGCATGTAGCCTACGCCATCAAACGTCACACGAGCATTCATATAAAAGATACTATAAACAAGATAAGAGAAGAAGACAATGTATGAACCAATAACAATATAGGCAAGACTATCACCTCCTGTAGCTATAATCATATTGAAGATCATAATTAAGAGAATGATAAGAAGAAGAATACACGGCAGCATAAGAGAATCCATTTGTTGTGCTTACAGTGTAAGCCAACAACTGAATCAAATTTATGTTATTTCTAACTCTTTAGTAAAAGGATGTTATCTCTCCTTAGATATTTTAAAGCTCCTGTAATGGGCCCTGTAGCATCTCCTAGAGCAAATGATTCTATATGCGATAGTGAAGGATTTTATCAGCACTTAGGTGAATGCTGGAATGACTCCATTCAGATGATTTTTCTATTTAGTGACGGCCTCAAAGAGATTGTTCAACCTGCTCTACTCGATCCGAATTTTGATTCTAAAGTCGAGTCAATCGTCAATGATGAAAAAAATAAACTATTATTTGCATTTATAAATGAAACAAATAATGCGAGAAATTTTGCTAATAATAAAGTCAGTGAAAGAAAAAAAGCAATCATAGACTATTTTAAAGTTCTTAAAAAGCGATTTATGCGTCATTACACGAATGAACATATTAGAAGACATAGCTTATGTGATGAAGAAACAGCGAATGAGCATAGTGTTTTTGAAACGATGTCGCAAATATCAAGAGCTGCTGGTCAAGATGGTATCGCTGCTGCTGCATTAGGTCATATAAACACAGAAGGTGTTAATCGGTCACGCATAAATATTGAAGAATTAAGAAAGAAGAAAGAGGAAAAAAAATACAATCCAGGAGGAAATATTAGTAATAATGAGTATTTATTTAAGCTTTATAAGTTAGTCTTTTTTGATGGGTATGAATTTAGCTATAAGAAATTTAAGAAACGTCTAATTGTGTCTCTGAAAACTAATGCGAATACTACTGCGAATACTACTGCGAATACTACTGCGAATACTGGTGCGAATACTACTGCGAATACTACTGCGAATACTGGTGCGAATACTACTGCGAATACTACTGCGAATAATAAATATAAGTATGATGTTTCTGTTGATCTAAATATATCAAACGATTTAATACAGAATTCAAAAGCAGTGTTTATATCATCAGCAAAATGGTCTTATACAAAAGAATTCATTACTAAAGGGGGTCATGAAACTGCTTTTTATAATTGCGGTAATTCAGAAATCTATTATGAAAACAATACAGGAATCTATCCATTTCCTTGGAAAAATTTTTTACTAAAGCTAGTTGAGTTATATAAAAAAGATGAATTCACTACATTTATATTTGGTAACAATACTCAAACTGGTAATCTAGTTGAAGTTCAAAAATCATCATATTATCCTATTATAAGAATAGGTTGGAAAAAGCCTACTGCAGATGATCAAATAAAAAGAGAAGAAATTGTAAAAAAAATAAATTATCAAAAGGAGTTACTAGTATCTTCATCTATCAATAGCATTATTAAAAGTAGTAAACTACTAATTAAAATCTATGAAGACTTACTTATTAAATTAGGATACTTTACATATTATACATTTATTGATGATTCACCACTACTTGAATCAACGGATGGGACGTTTGAATATAATGGAGTTTCAATTAAATTACCTGATACTGATCTTCGTTCGGCTGATACTTTAATTTTTATGACAATTAATAATGATCAAGCTATAAATGCTCAACGATTCAATCATACTGCTCGTCATGGTTCAATCAATTTTGACTATTTATATAGATTAATAGAACAGCCTAATCCTGATGCTGAGAAAATACTACAGTTTTTTAATGAATATATACAGTCAAATAATTTCAAACATTATGAATTTTTTAAAGAGAATTTAAGTTATGGGATTAGTCAAGTTCTTGAAGGTGTTAGACCGATGAATACTTTATTAAATAACAAATTATTAGAACTAGCAGAAGCTCATTTAGACCCGACCGATGTAGAAAAACTTAGAAAACTTGCAAGTCCTCAGATCGGCGGCTATAGAAAAAAGAGAAAGACTCGTCATCGAAAACAATCGATAAAGAGAAAAACACTGAAGAAACAAAAATTATAAAGCCGATCCTGATGCTAGAATCGCAAGGTTAACACACCGTGTTGAAGGCTTCGGTAAAAAGGCGTTTGTGATCTCCGTCGGTAGAGGTGGACACTGGACTTGGATCCGAGGGCCTGTATATTCAAGAAACTTCGGGGCGGCCTCGATTGTCTGTTGTTCCAATCGTCGAATGCGTGTTGATTCTGTTGTTGGACTCTGTATACGAGGAATAAAGGCATAACAGTCTTTTTTTGAATCAAGATAGGAGCTTTCTTGAGAAACCTGTTTTGAGGATTTGCTCGGGGGGCAGCAACCTGATGCTCTCGCTTGTAGAATCGCACTTTGGATTTGGCAACGTTGGGCATTTGCGAGGATTTGATTGATACGACCAGACTCGAGATTACCACCCATTTAATCTAAGCATCTATTAGAATAAATGGCTGATCGCGCAGGAAAAAATGTAAGATATAATTCTCCTCCGCGGCGAGTGGTTGATCCTCTCCGTGGTCGCTATGTTGGTCGAAGGATTGAATTTCCAGCAGCTACACTGGCGATCATTGAAGCCGAAAGCGCAGCAGCAACTGCTAGAGGTGAATTCTATTTAATTCCTTTACGATTCATGCCCGAAAATGAATATATAGAGCCTCCTGCGAATCTTCAAAGAAATAGGCGCCATGAACCTGCGTATCTAAGAGCAAATAGGGCCGCTGCTAGAGCGGCTGCTGCGGCAGAAGAGGAAGCGGCAGCGGCACCTGCGCCAGCTGTAGCAGCACCTGCGGCAGCACTAGCAGTCGCGGCACCTGCGCCAGCTGTAGCAGCACCTGCGGCAGCACTAGCAGTCGCGGCACCAGCAGAAGCAGTCGCGGCACCAGCAGAAGCAGTCGCGGCACCAGCGGTAGCGGCAGCGGCAATAGCAGCAAATAATAACAACAACAATAATAACAATAATAACAATAACAATTTTGTAATACGTCGTGTTAAACGTTTGAGACCTGGAAATGCTTCTCGTAAAGGTCGCAAAGGCCGTAAGAATCGCAAATCGCGTAAATCAAGACACTGAATAGCGTCTCAGCGGTTTTCGCACCTTGAATGTATCACAAAATGCTTTCGCGGCCTTGGTTCCTTCTTCAATAATACGTTCCCTTTCCTCTCTCGTTGCCTCAAAATTCCACGAAGGATACTCTCCAATCGGTATTAAGATACACCTATCCTTGTGCTCCTTATAGATTTCATATGTCCTCGGAATAAAATAGCAGGCAAAAATCTGAGAAAAGAACGTCGGCAAATCAGATATATCACTTATCCTAAGATTCGAATCATATGAAAATGCGATACCAATCGTTTCCTTGATTTCTGTGTCCGTTAGAATATCCATCGGAAAATTGTGTAAGATCCCTCCATCAACTAACATATTTCCTGTCTCAGGATCATCGATGGGTGTGAAGTAAGCAGGCAGAGACATTGTTGCCCTCAATGCATCTGTAAGTTTAACATTTGGTGTTTTGACTGATGAGAATTCCCGCATCTTCGTGGTATGAAGATCAGTCGCATAGCAACGAAAGCTATAGAGTTTGAGATCCTTAAAGCTTAGATCAGGCGATTGATTTTTCGCTTTCAGAAGTGTAATAAGGAGTTTTGTGAGGTTTTGGCCATCATCAATACCAAGTGTCGACGGGAATAAGAAAGCTGCTTCCGGATCGAGATTCCGTATTAAGCTAAAGTCAAACAAGATACACAGTAATCGAAGTTCGGATACTGTATATCCAACCGCCAAGCAAAACCCAATAAAAGCCCCTGCGCTCACACCTACGATTTCTTTTACTGCCTTCAAAAGCCCTTTTGATTCTAATACCTGTAAGGCCCCCAAATGAGCAACAGCCCGGATACCACCCCCACTTAGAAGAATCCTACGTGGCGGAATCAACATCCTCTACTAAGTCTTTCTCACTTCCTAGGAGCAATGCAGACGCAAGACGTCCCTAAATTAAATCCCAAAGACCTTTTCGAAAAGAGAGTCAAACGTGATGCCTCTCGCCTTCGTTCTTATAATCAACTTCTATCACAGATCCATCAACGCATCTATACAACGGCACAAATGAGCGGCAATGCCACACATATTGTCTACACTGTGCCCCCATTCATCTTTGGCCTCCCGAAAATTGACCTACAGGACTGTGTTGTCTATTTGGTCTACCAATTGCGGCAAGCTTCTTATGAAGTTAGATATACGTATCCTAATATGATTTTCATTAGCTGGAGACATCATGAGAATAATTACTTGAGAACACAGAATCCGATTGTCCAGGCCATGATACCGCCCGAAGTAAAGAAAGCCGAAAAGAAGAAGGCCCTTGCCTTATCCAATCAGGTCAATTCACATGGGCGCGATGTTAAACAGGTGTCCTTTCAGTCTGATCTATTTTACAAGGATTCTCCCCAAGAAATTAAACAGAAAGTCATGCCTGTTCGCTCTGCGACGGAGTATCAGCCGCCGAATTCCTTCTTACAGACAATGCAAAAGCCTTTGCCCGATCGTGAGAACAATATCTTGGCTGATTTATGGGCGTTTAATTAGAGATGAATGCGTCAACCGTCGTAGTGGCCTCTGAAATTGCCTTGGCCTTATATCCAATTCTTATTAAAAATGTTCCCACGACCCTTTTTACCCAAGTTTTTTCACGCTTTCTCACCTATACTGTTCTCGGTATAGCTCTGGCGAAACCTGGTGAACTGGTGACGGCTCTGGGGTCTTCAGGTATCGGATCCACAGTTGGTCTAAGTCTTATGAACTTACTCCATGTTGGAAGCTCATATTACGCTTTTAAGGAGTTACCCGCAGGAGTTTCAATGAGCCTTTTCTATACCTATCCTATTTTTAATGTTATAGGAGGGGCACTCTTTTTTGGAGAGTCTGTTACAGCCTTTGACATTGCCTTAATTATCTTGGCATTCGCGGGTGTTGTTCTTGTCAGCATGGGAAATAAATCCGAAGATACGAAAGATATAAAAGATCCTTATAACTGGAAAGGACTTCTTGCTGGGTTAACCGCTGCCCTTACAGAAACACTCATCTATTTTAGTGTCAAATCTGTCCCAACCAAGACTCCGTTTTTCAGTATGATTAAACTCTATAGTGCGGGTGTTGCGATTCTAGCCGCAGGTTCTGCCGCCACTGGAACACCTATCGATTTCCGCGGATCTGTATGGCTGCCTATGATTCTCTTCAATGTTCTGATCGGATTCATCGGCTACTGCCTACGCTTCTATGCGATCCCTCTAGTCCCCACCGTCATTTTCAGTTTACTCACCTTCATTGGTGTAGTGGCATCCTTTGGTTGGGGCTACTTGTTTGCTGGAGAAGTCCCCTCCACACTGTCGGCAGTTGGGGCGGCAGTCATTACGGCAGCAGTTGGCCTATCAAGGGGTAACGTGTAACGCAGCCCATAGTTTCTTGGCATTCGCGGGTCCAAACTTCCTGGCCTCCGTGACCTGAGTCGCCGCGAGTTCTTCCTCCGTCGCCTTGAACACAGACTCAAAACTCTTGAAGGTCGACATGATTGCCTGTGCGGTCTTTACAGTTACACCAGGAGTCTGGGCAAGCATCATGGTTGAGATAATTGTCGGCTTGTTTTCCTTTTTGCCCACATGAAGAGTTTCCGCATACGACACAATTTCGCCTTGAAACACTTTGGGATCTGTTGTCCACTGTTCGAGCAAGATCTCTGCGAGTTCCGCCGTTTCCTCCAGCGATTTGGTAAAGAATACACCGATTCCGTATCGGAGCGTTAGTCGTGTCAGAAGTTTCCACAATGCCTTCTTTTCAAGTCTATAGTTCTGACGGTCAAAGCTGCCTTCAATAATGTAGAGTGGCTTGGCCTTCTTTACACTACAATAAGAGAGAAGTCTCGTTCTCTGCTCTCTATAACGCCCATCCAAGAAAGATGCCTCGAAATCGGCAACTGTTTTACGTTCTGCGATCACAGATCCTTCCTGGATTTCTTCATTGCTTACGCCGATCCACAGATCACCGATAGGAAGAGTCTTTACGGGCCACTCGGGCATCAACGGTATTAACTCACGCTCCCTTATATCAAGAAGACTTGCCATCTGATAGTAATTCTTCTTCATCTTTTAGATAATGCACCTTGAGTGGATACCATTTACATTCGGCCTCGTAATGGCGTCCTTAGACACTTTCATGCTTGGTGTCATTAAAACGGTCAGTAAAGACCAGGCAAAACTCTTACGATGGATGATTCTTCCGACGATCATGTATGCGATTCAACCCTGGATCTTTCTTGGTTCTCTTCAATTTGAAAGCATGATTGTAATGAATCTGATGTGGGACTTACTCAGTGATGTTCTTGTGACTATGTCTGGATTCTTATACTTCAAAGAGAGCATCGGCCCTTTCAAGAAGGTCGGTGTTATCTTTTCAATCCTCGCGATGTTTTTAATGAGCATTGGTGAAACAGAATAATTTTAGTTATACCTAGTAAAGATGACAACAGCAGATGATTCTAAATTAATGACACGATACGCTATACGCGATGAACTTACCCCTCTTCTTATTACAACATGTAATATGAAATCAAGGACATGTCGCGGTGGTTCAAAAGATCTATACAAATTACTTATTAAATCAAAATCAATGGGGCAATATATGAATCTAGATAAAGATCATTTACAGATAGTTTCTGGTCTAGGTCATACTTTTATTCGTTATAAAGATGATACATATAACAGATATCTTTATATAGACCCAACGATAGCACAATTTGATCCTACCTTCGAAGGAATATTTATTGGCGACGAGCAAGATCTTCGTGATATTGCCGCTAGACAGATAGACATGAAGGGATATAAATTAGATTTGACAGATTATTTGGGCTACGACATAGGGCGTGGTCCACCCCTACAAGTAGAAAAACGAATAATGAATGAAGCGGCGATGTCGGGTGGCCGACGAAGAACGAAAAGAACAAAAAGAACAAGAAAAGGTCTAAAAAAGAAGACTACCTATCGCCTAAGACCAGTTCTGTAGAGGCTTCGTCGGTGCGAACATCCGCTCCAAGCCAGGTGTGAACCGCTGGTAGTCCCAACGAGGCATGTGTGAGGCAGGGGCCGTTGAATAGAACGGATCTAAGCCCGCAGCCGTATCAAGGGCTGCCGCGGGAACATCAATCACACCTTCACCTGCGGCCGTCAGAGGGGCCTGTTGAGCGGGGGCCTCTTCATCCTCATACACGATCTTCTCGTCCTTGCGTCTCGTGCCAACCACCTCATAGACATTGTCCTTTTGCCGCTTCACTACAGGTATAAGACCCTTCGCATCATAGATCTTTTTGATGAGTTTATCGGCCTCTTCAATACTGTAGGATATCAAATCGCCTGATTCCTTCGGCTTATATGTCTGAAGGATCTTTCTCTCTTCCATCTCCTGCTGTGTTGTATCGGGAGGTATCAGGGCGTCATTCGAAATATCTCTATAAGGGTCTACGCCGTTGTTCGTAACCGGAGTGTCATTGAACGCCTCTGTCATCTTTTGAAGGCCCTGCTGGAAAAAGGAGGAACTCGGCGGCTGAACAGACCAGTCCATCGGATACTGCGATTTCAGCTTATTGATAAGGCTTTTAGAAACCTCCCGATCACCTTCATTCTGAAAAATAAGATTGTATTCGTAATCATCAAGATTAGATACTTGCCGTGTTAGATACGGAGGCACGATCTGCGGCTCCATGATTACCTTATTCTTCTTAGGAGCCGCTTGGCAGTCGTATCCTTCACGGAGATAGTATTTTCCTGAGACATACAGGACTATATAGGAAAAAAAGATGATAGAGATAAAAATAAACCCGACGTCCATGACTGGCCCTTACTATTTTGAGTTGAGGAAAAGTTCTTTCTCCCTTTTAGAGAATGCGTGGAGGCAGAGATACAAAAATGGGCAGCATTGATGTAAGAAACGACAGTGATGTCGCGGGGTTTGAAAGTCTTCTTTCAAAGGGACCGTTAACACTTGTCTATGTTCATGCGGATTTCTGCGGACACTGTAAGACATTTAGTGACAATGTCTGGAAGAATGCCAATAAAGAAAACATGAATGTGAATACCGCAAGTGTCCATTATGATATGGTTGATAAGACAAGTATGAGTAAGGCAAAGATTGAAGGCTATCCTAGTTTATTGCTTGTTGGCAAGGATAAGAAGGCCGCGGAATTTAAGGATGACATGGGCAAAAAGACAAACGCCATGCCTGAGCCGCCAAAGACTGCCGCAGAACTCGAGGCTCTACTTCAGACGCCCATTCCTCCAACAGTCAAGAATGCCAACAGTGTTGTAAAGACAGTCATGAATAATATGCGGCCTACTGCGACTGCTACTGCTACTGCTGCTTCAATCCAGCCTTCTGTTGCCCCTGCCCCTGCGACTGCGGTCGAAACGCCTCTCCCCGAGCTCATGACAACGGGTGAGAAACGCAATATCTTCAGACCTGTATCTGTCAAGGCCCTCGAGCAGCCCCCTGATACTCTTGTTGATCTTGTAGAGAGCCAAGAGAGGCCTATTGGCAAACAGCAACTCGGCGGGTCCTATAAAGCGAGAGGTGGCTCATTGTTGAGCTCTCTTCTGGAAATCTCTAGAGAAGGAGCCCCCGCTGCCTTATTAATGGCCGCTGCCTCCCTCAAGTCGCACCACAAACCCACACGGTCGCATCGTAAGTCTAGACGGTCTAGAAAGACACGTAAATCACGTAGGTAAAATTGGCTGACGGTTACTATAGGAAAGCGGCACGCAAATGTCTATACTATTTCATCTATTTGATGCGATAGCACAGGATACATATGAAAAAGGAGTCGGCATGAAATATATCATTCATCTCTTTGGCTGCACAGCGGCAGGAACTCCTGTTCACTTAACGGTGAAGGAGTTTGAACCGTTCTTCTATGTTCGCCTTCCAGAGATTCAAGGAAAGTCTGAGACTTCTGTGTTTAGCGACTTCAAGTCAGAAGTCGTAAAACGCCTTGTAAAGGCAAAGGTGAATCCAGATACTATTGAGATTTCGCGGTGTCGAAAGAAGCTAATGTATGGATACACGGGCGAGGCAGACTTCCCTTTCGCGGAAATTCGCATGAAAAGCAAGAAGGCCTTGTATGATGCCAGGAAACTCTTTCTGGATGAACGGACTCGTCCCATCTTCATCCCCTACAGAGATCATGAGCCTCTCAAAGTCTATGATGCGACTCTCGACCCAATGCTCCGATTCTTTCATATCCAGGATCTTCAGCCGTGTGGATGGGTCGAGGCGGCAGTTGATCTTGACGCTGACGGAAATGGCGAGTGTGAATGGGATGATGTAACGCCGTTCAAGGGCATTCCGTCAACACCGACCGCGCCTCTTCTTATGAACTTCTGGGATATTGAGTGCTACTCGGAATCAGGAGAGTTTCCAATCGCGTCAAAGGGCGATCCCATTATTCAAATCGGCAACGTCTTTGTTCGAGGAACCACAATTACAAAGCATATCTTTGTTCTCGGGACATGCGATCCTATTGACGGCGCCATTGTTCACAGTTACAAGACTGAAAAGAATATGCTTCTTGCGTGGGCCAATTATATGTCTGAGATGAACCCAGATGTTCTGATCGGCTATAACATCTTTGGTTTTGACGAGAAATATATATGGGAGCGGGCCGAACAGCTCGGTATTACAGACTATGACTGCTTTCAGGCAATGAATCGCCTGAGAGCGACCGATGAGTCAGGAAAGGAAATGACCAAGCTGGAAACGAAATTTCTGAGTAGTTCTGCTCTTGGTGATAACTATCTCTATATGTGGAGCACGAAGGGACGACTCCAGGTAGATCTCTATCATTATGTTCGTCGCCTCACGTCTCTTCCGTCCTATAAGCTCGATGCCGTTTGCCAGAATTTCATGTCTGGAAAGTGTTCCGCTGTCGATACCAGTGTAAAGGGTCGCTGGACAATCAAGACAAAGGGGACAGGCGATGTTCATGTAGGTCGCTACATTGTTCTCTTAGACGATACAGGTGAGCCGACAGTGAGTGAGAAGTTGCGGATCGTGGCAATTGAGGATGGAAAGTCAATTACAGTCGAAGTCCCTGAGGCTGAAGAGTATGAGGGTGACGCGGTGAAATGGGCCGTTGTCAAGGACGATGTATCCCCTGCGGATATCTTCAGGCTCCACAAGGAAGGTGGATCTGCGGGAAGAGCAACTGTCGCAGCCTATTGTATTCAGGATTGCGATCTCGTCTATGAACTCTATAAAAAGCTGGATGTCTTCAACAATGCGATGTCGATGGCGAATGTTTGCTCCGTGCCTGTCAATTACATCTTTACGAGAGGCCAGGGCATCAAGATTGAGTCACTGATCTTCAAGGATTGCCGTGAGCTTGGTCTAGTTGTTGAAGTTCTCGATTCACCGTCGCGGAATCAAGAAGATGCTGAGGATGATGAGGTCGCAGAGAGTTATGAAGGAGCGATCGTTTTGGATCCAGTGCCTGGATTCTACAGCGAGTCGCCGATTGGTGTTTGTGACTTTGCGTCTCTATATCCCAGCACAATCATTAGTGAGAATATTAGTCATGACTCGCTTGTATGGGTCAAGGACTTTCCTTTGAATGGCGGGGAGCCCAGGGTGTCCTGGGGCCAAGAGTCTGATGAGCGATATGCCCCTTCAGGAACACGGTGGACAGATATTGAGTTTGATATTCTGAAGCCTGACCCTGAGGATACACGGAAGCATCCTGAGAAGATTAAGACTGGTGTCCGAGTGTGTCGGTATGCTCAGAAGACTGATGGATCAAAGCATACGTTGCCGAATATCGTGGCGAAGTTGCTGTCAAAGAGAAAGAGTAAGAGGAAGGAGGCCGAGAAGGAAACGGATCCGTTTCGTAAAGCTCTTCTTGACGCAGAACAGTTGGCGTATAAGCTGACTGCGAACTCCTTGTATGGTCAGCTGGGATCACCGACTTTCAAGATTCGTCTCCAGAATTTGGCTGCTTCTGTGACCTCGTATGGTCGAAAGCAGATTCTCTTTGCGAAGGAGGCAATTGAACAGTTTTATGGGCCTACATCCTCGGCCCTGGGGCAGCAAGGTCCCCAGGCCAAAGTTATTTATGGCGACACGGATTCACTCTTTGTCGATTTCGGAATTAAAGGAGAGGGGGCCATTCAGAAAACAATTGATTTAACCGAAGAGGCAGGTAAATTCATATCAAGTTGTCTGAAATCGCCGCATGACTTTGAGTATGATAAGGTCTTTGACCAGTTCATTATCTTCAGCAAGAAACGCTATGTCGGCAATAAGTATGAGGACTCTGCCACTGAGTTCAAACAGACATCGATGGGTATTGTCTTGAAGCGTCGTGACAATGCGTCGGTGCTCAAAACAATTTATGGAGGTGCGATTAAAATTCTGCTGAATGAGCGGGATGTGCCGAAAGCCGCCGAGTTTGTTCGGTCCAAGACACTCGATATGGTGGATGGTAAGATGAGTATCTCTCAACTCACAATCACAAAGAGTCTGAGTGCGAATTACAAGTCCACTCCAGCCCATAAAGTGTTGGCGGATCGTATAAAGGAGAGAGATCCAGGTAACGCACCGACGGCGGGTGAGCGAATGGGATTTGTCTATGTGGCCGCAAAGGCAGGAGAGACCGCTGCGAAACTTCAGGGAGACCGCATTGAGACTCCAGAGTTTATTAAGGCAAATGGACTGCGGCCCGATTATGAATATTATATTGAACATCAGCTGATGAAACCCATTGGTCAACTCTTTGGTATCATGGTTGAGAAAGTTCCTGGATTCAAGATGCCTGTAAAGGGGCTCATGGATTCAGAACGTGAAAAGATTGCGATTGATTTGCTGTTCAAGAAGGCCCTGGAAGCATGTACTAATTCCGCGAAACGCGAGTTTATGTCGAAGCAATTCGGTGTAACAGTGACTGGTAAGCCCAAAGTTGCGGCAGCTGTTGTTCCTCCTCCTGTTGTTCCTGTAGAGTCAGCGTCAACAACAGGACAAACAAAGCCCCCAAGCCAGTCAAAGATCAATACTTACTTTCTCCACAAGGCAATTGTAAAGGAATATACTGAAGAAAAGGAAAAGGCAAAGAAAGCAAAAGCTACGGCTATAAAAGCAAAGGCAAAGGATGGAGCAACTAAAGAAGGCGGAGGCAATTGACCACTTTCAACAAAGAGTTCAAAAAGATCCCATTAACGCATTATCAAGAAGTGGTCTCTATTACAATACTCCTACAATGGATAGTCAGTCGCAGCCCTGGATCTTAAATACAGAAATCATTACAATGCATCCAATGGCGGAGGCGGGTATGCCGCATACACGTCCTCCTAATTTGATTTGTATGCCTGCCTTTTTTCCTGAAGAGAGAAAGCAAGAAACACTCATTCACGAATTAATACACGTGGATCAGCGGAGACGCCCAGATCTCTGGGAGGCCAAGTTTCGGAGAGAGGGATGGACGCCCATTCAGGAGTCTGAAATCCCTGAACGGTGGCTTCGTCGTTGCCGTCTCAATCCAGACACTATTGATCAGCGTTTCTATGCCTGGAAAGGTCGATATGTTCCACTTCCTTTATTTGAACGCGAAGATAAACCAGATCTTCGTGTAATTCAAGTGCGATGGTGGGACAAGGAAACAGGAACTCTCCAACCGTCGCCGACCCAGAGTTTTGTTGATCGATACGGAGTTTCAAGCCAACCTGAACATCCAAGAGAATTGGCTGCGGTCGAACTCGCAAAAAATTTTAAGAATCCATCTGATATAGATAGGTATCTGAAGGGATGATAAAAAATCTTAAATTAGAGTTAAATCCACTGGGTATCCAGGGGTCTTATACTCTTGATAAGCTGGATACCATTCCTCTCTCAAATTATGCCTTTTATAGAGATAAGGATAGAACTCTATTCACTGCAACATCCACTCTCAGGGCCCATCTATTTTTGGAGAAAATAGTGAATCATGGGTCCTATGGCAATCTTATTAGTGCGAAACGTATCACCGCTGGTCTAATCGAGCCAGTCATGGTTAAAGTGCCGCGTCTAGATGAGATGAATTTAACCCAAGAGGCCATTCTTCAGAGTTTGTGTTATAGTGTATTGGTATCTGAAGGTGCGCCGTGGGCTATTCCGAAAGTCCATGATATCTTTCTAAAAGAAGAAAGGCCCTGTTTTTCAATGGATCAAATCAAAGGAAAAACAGTGATTGAGTGGTTTAGAGGCTCGACAACTCCTGATCGCGATTTCTTCCTTCTCATAGCTCAATTAAGTCTTCTTCTTTGGTCACTCGAGACAAAACTCAACCTTGACCATCGGGATCTCAAAGCTGATAATCTTCTACTTCAAGAAGGCGCCTGTTCACTTAAAATCGCGTCATGGACTCTTGAGTGTCCTTTTAAAGTCATTATCCTTGATTTTGGATTCGCATGCCTCAGCTCTCTCGTTAATCTAGGAGATGGTGTCTTACCACCAATGGATCCGTGTCCCAAAGAAGGCCGTGACCTCTTTCAGCTCCTTGTGTCTCTTGTAAGCATAAAACCATTTATATCATTGCTTTCGAATCAGACGAAAGAAAAGATACATGAGTGGCTATCTGTTGGGGATAAATCGTATGCCTCAATTGCGTCATCGTGGAAACCTGAATCATGGGTCTACCTCGTAACAGGCGAGAAATCATTCACCTCCTTGAAATGTAGACCTATGGCAATTCTTGAGACACTCAGCCTTCCAGAGCATCTGAATAAAACTGTTTAAAATGCGAGGACTTAAGTTCTGTGTAGGCACGCTTCACTTCATCAGCCTGTGATTCAATTGTATAAAAAGCGTTATTCATCGCAGATAATAAGGGGTTTTGAGATCCTGCGGGTAAATGCCAGAGATGTGTTAGAGGTATCGAAGGTGAATCTCCATGGCCGATGTGTGTCAGAAGTCCGAGCTTCAACCAGAACATTCGATCTTCTGGCGAATACCCCCAAAACAGCTGCGGGTCGTGGCCTCCAGCCCTTAGATAGAGGTCATGGCTTACAAGAATACTTCCTCCTTTTGCCCCAGGAGAATTTTCTGTACAATGCTCCTTAATTGAAAATCCGTTCGAATACCAGGATAAATCACCTTGTATTTTCTCCGATACTTCTTTTGATGTCTGCCAGACAAATCGATCTGAGTATGTCTGTAGGGCCTGAAAGTTCTCTCTTTCAATATTTTGTTGTAAGAGTGACCAGAAATCCTTTGGAACAAGTAAATCATTATCATGGCATAGATAATATGTAGCCTTTGGCCCATAAATGAAACCAATATCAAAGCAGAGTCCTCTATTGAATTGGCCCAGAGGATGAAACGGTGAGTCAAGAAGAGGAATATAGATCCACCCAAGGCCATTCTCTAAGGCAAACTGTCTATAATTAGGAGTAGTATCATGTTCTACAAGAGTAATTGCGATGCGTTTTGTCGTTTTTTCTTGTTCTTTTTGAAAGACTTTGAGTGTCGTCTCTAGGAGTTCTCTGCGACCCTTACACGGTATAAGAATAGATACATCCTGACTTGGTATATCTTTTAGAACAGAAAATGCGTCTCTCTGCCGATTTAAACGATCCGTCATTTCTTGTGTTTTTGCGTCTACGCGACATTCTCCTATAGGATTCTCGTTATTGTATATTACAAGAACATCTGATATGAAATGGATTCTCTTTGTCCCTGCCATTTCTGCGATAGGAATATTAAAAAGCTGATCAGGAGCCATTGTTGCGATAGATTCTTTAAACGTAAGAATCTCTCTAGAGAGTTTAGACCAGAGAAATGCTTTGCTTGTAAAGAGATGGCTGAAAACCCAGGGGGCCTCTCGAAACCCGCGACCTTTTAATTCTGATTCATAGTGATGAGGAGTCAGTGGCCGTGTGCAACATCCAGGAGTTCCATCCGAATGTTTATACGATCCATACGTAACCCAGCATCCAGTTTCCTGATACGCAGTCGCAACTTTTTGTAAGGAGTTCTCATCGGTGAGCCAGTCATCACCATCTAGAACACAGATAACATCTTCTGGTTCATATGGTGTCATCTCCAAACATTTAAAGAGATTAACACCTTTCGATTGACGTGTCGTGTTCTGATGGACACGCAACCTGGTTGGCTCGATTGTTTTCCATTTTTCAAACTCTTGCCTATAGGTCTCAGGCAGATCAGAACAATCATCAATAAGTGTTATATCAAAAGGTATAGATACTTCCTGAATAAAGATAGAATAGATACATTTGAGAAGATAGGGGAACGAATTGTAATGTGTTACAAAAAGATGGAGTTTGGGAGGAGCTTGAAATACATGGTGTTCTGAGTCATAGGCTTTATAAATCGAGGTTAACTGGTCGGCATTCACAAGATCTTCCATTTACCATTAACATAAAGAATCCTTTAAGTAAAAAGGTAGATGACATATGTTCTTCCTGTGCGAAAAGGAGGTTTAGGAAACCAACTCTTTCAGGTCGCGGCTGCTCTTGTCTACGCAGATGAGACAGAGCGTAAAGTTCTCATTCCATTCGAACAGCCCCAGATTCATAATACAGGCCTCGACTATCGCGAGTCTGTCTTCAAGGAATTCCCTAGTCGCATTGATCGTGTGATTGATGGGACTGCGATTGAACAGCTCGTATCCTTCGGATTTAGTGCATATCCTGGTGAGCCTGGATTTGAGCCTTGGTCTGTTGATAAGAGCATCACGGGTAATCTGGTCATTCATGGATATTTTCAGTATTATCCGCCGATAGGAAAGCACGAAGAAAAGATACGTGCCATTTTCTTGAAAGGATTGGGCACTCAAAACCCTAGAGATGACTGGGTAGGCCTTCACGTGCGTCGAGGAGATTTCTTGAAGCCGCCGCATTCCGATGTCCATTATATCCAAACAGAGGCATATTATCGAAAGGCGATACAGGTATTCAAAGACAAAAATGTTGTCTTTAAGATCTTTTCAGATGATCTAGAGTGGTGTACGAGCCAACCGTGTTTTCAGGAATTAAATCAAAAAGAGTTTATTGACGAGCCAAATGAAGTCAAGGCATTAGCGGCCATGACTGTATGCGGTGGAGGATTTATCTGTGCGAATTCCACGTTTTCATGGTGGGGGGCTTTCTTGGGGGCCTATCAGTCTAGATCACCGATTTGTGTCCCGAAGGAATGGATGCGTGGCTTTGACACATCGGAACTCTTTCCTATAGAATGGATACAGATTTAGGACCTAGACCTCCACTGCTCACCGCACACATTACAGATATACAAATACTTCAGATTGACTGCGTCATATTTGATATAAATAACATCCCTCTGTTGCTTTCCCGTGTTTGTGACACAGGTAGCTTTAGGACACTTGATCGTTACCACGTGAGGTAACGTTGGATCTTGCCGGGTGAATTCATTCAGCAAAATCTTATACCCCTCACTCGACCGCTCCTGAACAACGGTTTCCATCGCCAAACCTCCCTGCGTATCCTTCTCGGAGAACCCACACGTGCGACATAGACGCAAAAGTTCACCCGACTTTGCGTCCATGTAAAGATAATTCTCGCACTTAGGACAAAACTTCATCTTCTTTATACCGCTTTTCTATTCCTCTTTAACACTCAATTTTAGGCCACGCCAATTTGACTTCACGCTCATCCCATACGTTAAATTCGACCAGTGACGTTCGGGTAAAGATGCCCGTTCCTCAATCTTTTTCTTTAGAATGACTTCAAGTTTGGGTATCTCATCTTCCAATATATCGTGAAAATGCCGCCACGGTGACATTTCAAGATTATTTTTATGTCTTTTAAGAGTCTGTAACATAAGGTTTACCATGTTATATTCAACTGCGTCTGCGTAACTTTTATGTTTTTCTTCCATGAGAGTTCCTCTTTCAAACGCCGGTTCGTGAGACAGGGGGTTATCATCCAGCAATGCGATTATACTTAAGAGAACTGTCGACAGACTCTGGGTTCCAGACCATCCAGGACCTGTATATGTTCCTAGAATGCTTAGACAGACCTTGCCTTCTGTATACAAATTCGGATGAAACCGTGTATAGGAATCACACGTCAAAAATGTCACTTTCGGGGGAGAGAACGGATAATCGTCAGGAAACACGAAAGAGAAATGAAGAAGACAACCTTCATAGGGCGTGGATGGAGGGCCCCTAATTAATGCCTCGCCTAGCTTAAAATTAGTCTCATTAAACCAATACCATATACCACTCTTTACCATTAATTCTTCTTTTGCTCTCAAACTATCTTTCATTAAACGGCGCCCTACTTGTCCTCCTTGTCCTGACATTACACGACTTCTTTCTTTGTTTTATCAAGAAGCTTTAGCTAGTGAGTTGCTTGGGTAAATTTGAGTTTGTTTTTTCCTAGTGAAATCGCATGAATAAGTAGATGGCCACCTCTACCCTTGACCTGTTTCACCAACATGGATTATGGAAATTTCTCTGCGAACATATCGCTAAGAAGGGTGAAGGCAAGGATGCGACCGTTACGGGAATGGGAGAGTTAACAGGTAAGTGGCTTGTCACAGATGCCGAGTATCCGAAGTTTCTTGACTTGTTGAACGACTATTTGTTTGTGAAGAATCTTCGGGCTCTTGGCTTTGTCGAACAGCCCCGTGTCGACAAGTCGAAGCCATTCTTGCTTGATTTCGATTTCCATTACAAGAAAGATAAGAATCTGACTCGGGCCTTTGACGATACACATCTACGTGCGATCTGTAAATTGGTCAAGGATGCGATTGACCACTTCATTGATATCAGCAGTTTCGAGAAGCTGCGATTCTGTGTGACTCTGAGGCCCCAGCCCTACGCAGATAGGGATAAGATCAAGGATGGTATTCATATTATGTGCCCTGATCTTCCATTCATGAATGATAAGTGGAACGTGGTCCGCAAGTATCTCCTGGCCCGTTCGGCCATTACGGAGGTCTTTGGCCAAACGGGCTATTTCAACAAGGATGAAGATGTGTATGACGCAAGTATGGGCAGGAAGCAGGGCTGGATGTTTTATGGGGCCTCCAAGCCAGCCATCCCCGCCTACAAACTTGAAGCTATTTACACTTTCTATCCTGAAAGCAACACGTGGGAGGATGACGATGTGAAAAAGTTCAGTAGCCGTCAGCTCTTAGAATTTATGAGTCTTCGCTACAAGGTGGATGATGATGATACCGTCATCCGTGACGACGTGAAGGGCGAGTTTGAGGATCTATTGAATCCACAGCAACAGGCATATAGTGCCCCTGTGGCTACGCCTGACCCGACTGCGATGGTGGAGGCAAATACAACGATTAATGAACTTCTACAAATTCACCAGGCACTTGTTCCAAAGAATGAAGGAGAGGCGGATATCACAAAACGAATGGTCCTCGAGTGTCTTTCAATTGAACGTGCTGATAACAGAGACCAGTGGATTCGTGTAGGCTGGTGCCTTCACAACATTGAGAAGTCCGAGGCAAACTTTGATCTATGGATGGACTTCAGCAGAAAGTCATCCAAGTTCGCAGGCAATGATATAGGAAAACTCCGCAGGGACTGGTTTCACGGCATGCGAAAGGATGGTGATGGACCTCGTCTAGGTATTCGCAGCTTGTATAAGTGGGCCCGCGACGACAATAATGAGAAGTATAACGAGATTATTGACGAGGACATTCATGCGTATATTATTGAGAAGACAGATGCGACACATTATCATATCTCTAAACTCATGCACAAGATGTATGGTTCTATTGTAATTGCGTCGATCAGCAGCAAGAATACAGAGTGGTATCTATATGATGATCTTATGAATATGTGGCGTGTTCTGAATCAGGGTCTAGAGTTCCGCAAGAAGATTTGTATTGATGTGGCTGACAAGATTCAGGATGCCGCAGATTCTGTAGGATCTCGTAATCGTGGTCTAACGGATAATGATAGAAAGAATAATCTTGAAAAGATTAAGCAATTGACCGAGATGCAAATAAAATTGTATTCAACAGGCTTCAACGATTCCGTTATGAAGATGAACCAGACGCTCTTTGCCGACGACGATTTCATGACGAGACTGAATGTGAATCCGAATCTATTCGGGTGTGCGAACGGAGTTCTAGAGCTTCGTGTAAAAGAGCCTGGGGATACGAGAGAGCGTGTGATCTTTCGTGAGGGTCGCCCTGAAGACTATGTGAGTTTCCTCGCAGGCAAGAATCTGCCCGATTTCCCTGCGATCAATTATGTGCCCTACGATCCGAAGGATCCGCGACAGGCCGAGCTCGATGATTTCTTCTCTAAGTTGTTTCCTCGCCCTGAACTCAAGAAGCATGTTCTGAAACTCCTGGCCGCGTGTCTCGAGGGCACAAACAAGGAACAGCTCTTCTACTTTATGATTGGTGTGGGCTCAAACGGTAAGTCCAAGCTAATCAAGTTGATGGAGCTGACATTCGGTGACTATCAGACACCACTTCAGTCAACTGTGTTTACGAGGAAGCGTCCTGAGTCAGGTGCCGCGAATCCAGATCTGATCGTGGCCAAGTGTCGTCGCTTTATCTATTCGCAGGAGCCTGACGCCAAGGAGCCCCTAAATACGAGCCGCATGAAGCAGATGTGCGGTGAGGATATGATTGAGGCCCGAGCTTTATACGGTGACCAGGAGCGTTTCAAGATCATGGGACGTATCTTTATGATGTGTAATACGTTGCCGCCGATCAATAGCATGGACAATGGCACCTGGCGGCGTGTTCGTGTTATTAAGTTTGAGAATCGTTTTGAGCCCGAGGATCACCCTGACGTTGTCAAGGGCACGCCTGGATTCTTTCCGCGTGACAACCAGCTCGAGGAGAAGCTGATTTCCTGGCGGGAGCCGTTCTTGTCACTTCTAGTCCATATCTATGAGACGGAGTATATGCCAAATGGCCTCCACCCTGAGCCTGCCATTATTAAGCAGGAGAGTGAGAAGTATAAGTCCGACCACGATTCCTTTGCGAAGTTCCGTGTCGAGCGTATCAGGGAGCGTCGCGATGGATATGACGAGATCACAAACAATGTGGTGGCTCTCAAGGATATTGCTAAATGCTACAAGCGTTGGGCCGATGCCACGGGTGCCAGAAAGCTGGACATGAGTGAATTGGAGAATCGCTGCGAGGATGCGTTCGGCGATTCGAGAGGAAAGAGGACCTACAGCCACATCCGTGTTTTCTTGGAAGACGAGGAGGTGGAGGAATTCGAGAGGTTTCATGAAGAGGGCGAGCCTGCGATCGCAGATTAGGCATACCGCACAATTGTTAACATAATAACAATGCCAACAATAAAAAAAGTAGTTAAAGTTTGTATTTTTTGCTCGACGGTCAAGGAGATCGCCAAAGCAAAGATTAAATAGCTCACAAAGAAGAAAAAGAAACTAAAATCCTGAAGAGTATAGATTCTGTCCTTAACAAATGTAGACGGCATGCCGTTCTTTCGTTCAAGAAATTCACGGTCATAGGTCGCTGCGGCTTGTTCTGCGGCCTCAATACGATTCTCGACTTCGCCAAGACGGTCTTTTACATTTGTAACTGTCTCAATGAGTTCTTTTGTAGACGCGTCGCTCCTTAAATAACTTCTCACACTCGCATCTAATTGTTCTAAATCAATTTTAAAATTACGTAGTTCTGAGCCCATATCAGTCATTTTCTATCTACTCTATCTACTCTACTAGACTTTAATTAAACCAGGAGCAGACACAGGGGCGGGGCTATAATCTTTAAAGCCTGCCTTCGCAGGAGGGCAGTCAGAAGGGCCTGATCCTGTATCCACATTAAAGTGGCCAAACTGACGACGGTTCCAATATCTCTGGTCTCTGACCCGATTTGTATAATTCACACGGTTTATGATGATAACAATATCGACAAACAAAAGAATGCCTACGAGAATACCAAGCAGAGAGTTCGAGAAAAGGCCGATCTTTTGAAGGTAGACAAATCCGGAGGAAAGCAAGACAGTTATAAAGAGAATCTGAAAGACAAAGAGAGTATCTAGCTTATTGCCGTAAGTCCATTCGTTGATTTCACGCTGCCGTGTAGCCAAATCCTTATTTCCTTTTGCGATACCAATAACATCCTGATTCGATTTATTTAACTGTTCACCGATATCATCTACGTCACGATTTCTCACGTGATAGTAAAGTAATGAGTTTTGGATCGCATTATTGCGAACAGCGTCGGTATATGTTTTCTGAAACGTGGACTGTCTGTCATTTGTAAGATTATCAATTAGACTGTCTTTCTGTGATGAAAAATAAGCGGCCTTTTGATCATCAGACATGCCTTTTAACGCAGCTGTATACTGAACATCCTGGACAAGCCGGGTAAGGTCTGAATTGCTTTGGATATTACCCATCTCCTACTCTATTTGCGATAAATATAGAAGAGTAGGCCAATAGAAACCAAATTCAAAAATCCATAGAGTGCAAGTAGGTTATTCGCCGAAAGGTTCTTTTCCTGTGAGAACTCAACCATCTGCTTTCGTAAGTCACTGACAGCCGTCTCCTTTCTCAACATGGCATTGTGGGACGCAAGCTTTCCATACGTATTTGTAATTTTCTCATTCAACCTGTTAATATCAGTGCTTTGAGTGCCCATTTCAGAGGCACTCCTTGTCGCAATATAATTCGTTATTTGAACAAGATCATTGAGTTTTGTGTTAAACCCCTTGACTATATCAAGATTCTTATTAATGTTCGCCTGCTGTCCATCGGAAAGTGTGCTGCCAGAGGAGGTCGTAGCAATCACATCAAACAGTTCATCAAGGGAAAACTTATACCGATTGTAATAATGACAGAATTCTTTCTTTATTTCATTCATTGTTGCCTTTTCGGTTTCACCAACATTCGGTAGAGTTTTTCCTACTTGTTCACGTGTCTCTTGTGTAGGTGATCCTATATTTTGAAGTCGCTTCTGATAGGATTCTGCTGTGAATAACTTTCCGTTACTAACGAGACCATCGTAAATAGTCTTAAGTGACTCGATCCGTAACCTGTCATTTGAATCACGAGTAACTGAACCACTCGGTAATACAGATGGACTATATACCCTGTTTAATGTAGAATCTGTAATTGTTTCGGCTGTGCAAAAGGCCATCCTTGTCTGTCTATTGATAACTAGGAGTAAAAAATGACCCAATTAGAGGTATCCTGTCCAAAGAATATCCTTGAGGAGTAAACTGTAGTTCAATAGAAGCCAGACGTAGAAATAGACCAAGCGATAGAACTAAGAAGAAAATGGATAGTCCTAAAAGAACCGGGACACTTTCCTTCTTTAAAGGCCTTCCTAAAGGAAACCAGGCCTCCCAGACAGTTGTTTTATTATAGGGCTTTTCAAGAAGCGAAGCACGTTCTTTTGCCTGTGCCGCAATCTCCTCTTTATCTTTTAGTTCTTCTCTTTTCTTATCCAATGTCTTTTGAATAGTATAAATCTCACTAGATTGATCTTGTTTACTAATGCTATCATTGTTAACACAACGTTTAAAATAATTCATGAAATTTTTTTTATAAGTAAGAGTTGCTAGCTTCTGTGTCATACGTTGCTGAGCAGCTGGATCACTTGAAGATGAATCAGTATAATACTGATTTGAAAAATAAGTATCCAAACTAGCTAAACTGTCATGATTAAAAACATCTTGTGTCTCCTTAAAAGTATCATACTTTTCTTGACTTGAATAATATTGTCTAGCATACGCACAATCTCTGTTTTCTGGCGGTGTTGAAGGCAGTGCTCTCATCTTTTCTCTACGGAGAACAAATCCTATACATAATATACTCTCCCGCTGAAGGGCTCGGCCTCGTAATCTTTACAACATCACCAGGAATCATCCCTAGAACACGAGTTTGTATATCTTCATGATACCGAATAAGCGGCAACTTCACACGCTCGGTCTGTGTGAATGGAATTTCGGCCCTCGGAACCTTTTCGTGCTTTGGAACAAGAACATGATCGGAAGGATGAATGACTAGGTTCGCAATTCGAAAGAAGGCAATGCGAAGCTTATGGGCACCCCACTTTTCATATGCGGCAGTATGATACACTTCTACAACAGGCTCACCCTCGGGGGCAGCCAACATTACAATGACCTCCGTCGTCTTTGGATCTACAGGATCGGTCTTTTCATCGTCTAAGAGATCATTAATGAATCCACTGAGGCGATTCTTAACCTTCACAAGAGAATAGACAACGCGACACTTTGTAATCTGCGAATCTGCCTTTTCAAGAGGTCGCTCTAGATCCATCCGGAGAGCTTCCTGGCCTGCGGTCACCATCAAGTTAATTTCATCTGGGCCAAACTTTTCAAACGGCTTCGTGTTATATCCGCGTTCGGATAAAATACGAAGAAGAACCTTGCGACTTCTATAAAGATGATCAAATACCTCAAAGTTCATCCTGTGCTACCTTTCTTTTTATGATGGAGCGAATCAAATTTAGGCTATTGCCCTGGCCTAGCCCAACTTATTTATCGTTACCTTTACATTGTGTTGTTGCTGTGGCTGTTGTTGCTGTTGTTGCGGCTGTTGAAAGCTAACACCTCTAGAGTTACGTCTTGTTTGGTTGTTTGCTGGTCTAGATTGTTGCTGCTGCTGTTGTTGCTGAGGCACAAATCCACTCTCCTCCATTGCCTCACGACTTGTATCGACAACAAGTGTGGGCGGGGCACCAGGTCCTGCGGGATTTATATATTGTAGAGGAGGTGCCCCTTGCTGCATTCCTTGCGGTGCCATCATCATCGGAACCATCATTGGCATCATTACAGGCACCTGTTGCTGTTGCTGTTGTTGTTCTTGGCCTTGTCCTAAAGGGACAGGGGCAGGGACAGAGACAGAGGCATTGCCTGCATTCGCGGCCGTATTCGCGGCAGTAGCATCAGCAAAATCGACCTCTGCGGCCAAACGTTCATTTTCCGACGGAACGACAGGTGCGTCCGTGTTCTGTTTCGGAGCCGCTCCTAACGCAGATAAATCCTCTGGCTTGACCTCAACGACCTTCACTTCCTCGACAATTTGAGGAGGCTCTCGTGTATCCTTATAGATATACTCAGGCAATTCCATATTCGCAAACTCCGCCATTAATTCGTCATCAATACTTAAGACATCAGGTGTAGGTAACTGTTGAACATCTTTCGCGGTCAAATACCGCATTCCAATATTCATATACGTCGATAACTCTTGCTCTAAGAGTTTTACAACATAAGGCATTTCCACAGTGGAATAGGTCGCTAAACTACGCTTATTTGGAGGAAGGGCCTCCAGATTTGATACTGTGTCTCCAGAATACTTCACAGGCCCATCACACATAGGACAGATATAGATACCTTCTTTCTTATTCACAATGGGTATCGTGCCGCATCCATTACAGATCGTAAATTCAGTTCCATCTGCTCTCTTCATCAATGACTCCTGGAAAAACTTGCTGACACCATGACCCTCCATGGCCCAGCATTCCATCTCGCCAATACGCAGACCACCTTCATTACCACGTCCTCCTGTCGGTTGATGCGTTCGTTGTTCTTTGCGTCCCTGTGCTCTCGCGTTTAGCTTATCTTCTGTCATGTGCTTCAGACGCATCGTGTAACATTGACCAATAAAGACGGTGCTCTGAATCTGAACTCCTGTTGTTCCATCATAGAGAACTTCATTTCCATACCGTTCCATTCCAAACTCTTGTTCCAGGATAGTTCCAATGGCCTCACTCGGATCTCCATCATTCATAAAACTCGTCCCGTTCGCAATCGCACCACACGCAGTCGCGGCCTTTCCGAAAATTGTCTCTAGAAGCTGGGCAATTGTCATACGACTCGGAATCGCGTGTGGATTCATGATCATATCGGGCACAACACCATCCACTGTTCTCGGCATATCACAGCCCTTGATCGCCATTCCTAGCGTTCCCTTTTGCCCGTGGCGGTTCGAGAACTTGTCGCCCAACTCAGGAATTCTGTCTTGTGTAACACGGACTTTTACGAGGCGGAGACCTGTATTGCTAACCGTTACAACAACCTTTTCAACACGGCCATGTGTCCACACTTGCGGTGTAACTGACATATCTCGCATCTGCCCAGACTTTGATCTTAAATAGCGTGCCACAATGACAGTATTCTGGTCAACATATTCTCCCTCCTTGATTAATCCTCTATCGTCTAGTTTTGTATAGTCAATACCAGGTTTCAAGGATGTCCATCCAGGAACTCTCGCAGGATTCGCAATTCGTGTTTGGGTTTCCGCCTTTTCATCGTCCTCCTCAAAGGCCTCATAGGAACGGAACGAAATGCTGCGGAACATACCTCTCGCTAAAGCATCCGCATTCATAACAATACCGTCATCCTGGTTGTATCCAGTAAAGGATCCAATTGCTAAGATTAAATTGTGCCCATATCCAATATTTCCATCCGCTACATAATCATAATATAGAGTGCGACAGAGAGGTGCCTCTCCATAACAAAGAACATGGACCTGGTTATCAAACCGATTCTGGTAATTTGTAGAATACACCGAGAGACCCTGTTTACTCTGTGAGCAACTCAGCTGGTTTCTCGGTGACTGGTTGTGATTCGGAAACGGAATCATGCTCGTCATGAGTCCGAGAATTGTGGACGGATGAATTTCTAAATGAGATGTCTCTGTAACAATATATTCGGGAAAATTCGCAACATAGATCTCATTCTGCTCATAAGGATCTACATATTCAATAACACCCGTTTTATCCTGAAGAAGGGTTACATAATCCTCCAGTTTCACAGATTCCTTGTCCTTTAAGGGATCTAAGAATCCAGGCGTGCTAATTTCTCTGGCCGCAGTGACAAAAAAACTGCCCATGACCAAATCACGCCATTTTGTAAGTTTTCTGAGTGTATCAAGAGGCAGTGTTCCACCAGGCCCCAAGTGGATCAGCGGCCTCACAGGTCGCCCTTCGTCCATATACAAAAAGACACGACGATCGCGAATACTAAATCCAATACTACAAAAGGCAGGAAGGCATCCTGTCCATTTAAATAGCTTCAAGACATCTCTGAGCAACGCGGGCCTCAGTGTATATCCGACAATACCACCATTTAGAAAAAAGGGAACCGCGGCCTTTCGAACATCATCATTTACAGAATCGCAATTTATAACTCCTCCTCTCTTTAAAAGCCACTCGATCATAGATAGGGGGCTTGTGCCTGTAGATATGTGAGCCATAATACTCAGATTTTTTGTGATGCCGATAGAACCACCCGTCGGTGTTTCGCTGGTACAGAAATATCCATACTGGCTCGGATTTAGACGACGCGGCCCAGGAAGTTTCATTGTTGTGTCGAAATCGAGGACAACGCGGCGGCAGTGTGATAGGAAGTCGTGATAGGAGAGTCTTGAAAGACTTTGAAGAACTCCAGCTTTTTCTTCGCTGTTAGGGCCTGATGACCATTTTCCTTTGAATCCCCGCATAAGTCCTTCTGTAATGAGATTCGGCATGAATAAATGGGACCGATTTCCAGGAGCAAAAATATCCAAAAACTTCTCGTCTTGATATATCTGCGGCTTGTAAGCATATTCTTTATCAATGGCGAGAGCGACCTTCTTTGCCCAGTTTGTATAGAGTCCCTGAAAAAGCATCTGTATCAAGAAGCCGCTCGTCAGGCAACGCTGATTACGCACATCGTCACGATTTGTGGGTTCGTCGATTCCGTTCGATACACGCAACATCGATCTTACAAGTTCTGCGAGATATGTCGCCCTTGCTAACGGTATATCTTGAACATGAATAAAGAGTTGATTGTGGATAATATCGAGAACGTGGGCCTCTGAAAAACCCTTTGTCAGGACTTTTATGTAATGAACCGCAGAGTAGGTATCCACAAACGGCAGGGCTTCAAGAATGCTCGGTATGAGATAGGGCTCAAGGAGTTTTGTTTCCGCAGAGTCCTCGTCAGGGAATATAAGTCTTACAATATCTTTATCGGATTGAACACCCAGGGCACGAAACAAAATAAAAATCGGAATAGGCTTTCTTACAAACGGAATAGAGATTTGAATCGCATCGGTTGCCCTTGACATCATAAAGGAAATACGTTTCACTTGACGCGTAGTCGGTGAAAGGCACGAAATAGATGAATATTGTTTAATCTGCGGATTTGTTTGGTTTGAGATATAGAGTGTGTTGAAAGCCTGTTCCTGACGCGTAATTAACACCTTTTCAGCCCCATCAATAACAAAATAGCCTCCATAATCATATTCACATTCTCCAGCCTCTCGTAGCAGATCGGCAGGCTTATCGTGAAGAACACAGTAACGACTATGAAGCATAATCGGCATACGAAATAGAGGTATACGATTATCGACACCTGTAGCCTCGTCTTTTACAAACTGAATCTCGTGGGGCACTCCTTGTAATTCCCCCGCCTCATTGGCTGTCTGGATTGTAATACGGACAAATACATCTGCGAGAATGATTGATCCATACGTTAAATTTCGGAGACGGGCCTCATTTGGAAAGAGTAGGCGGACTTCTTCCGCTTTTTGGAGACTGATTGTGGGAGTGCCTATTGAAATGCCTTTTCCATCGAGACCTCCAATATAGACTTCAACTTTGTATTTGTAGAGTCCTTTGTTTTGAATTGGCTCCTTTACAATTAAAATAGGATTTCTGGCCTGGAGAATACTCGGTAAGCCTTCGCTCAGGAATTGATCGAACGAATCGATATGGTGTGCTGTGAATGGGTAGACAGTCGTTTTAAAATAAGAATCAAGAAGCTGTTTTGCTAACTGCCGAGCTTCATCACCTTTCAATGTCTGCATCGGAAGAACCCTATTCGTTTGTTAGGTTTCTTCTGATACCGATTAAACTTAGACTACAGTATTATGAACGTATTTCAGATGTCAACTCACGAGCTATTCCTGTGGCCGTCGTGTTGACCAGGGTAGGCTTATAGGCCATGTAGGGAGGGTTCGCCGTATTCGGAGACGCCGAGGCGGGTAGTGGAAGGCCCTTCGAATACATCTGGGCATCATACAGTGCGGTCGTCGGATTATTTGCTAGAAGAGGACGGAAACTTAGAGCAGATCCAAACTCCGCCAGTGTCGGGAATCCTCCCATCTGCTTACGAAGCTTTCTGCTCCGTTTTCCTCCTTTCTGTGATACCTGGTTTGAGCCCATGTCGGCCGCCAACTTCGGCGTCGTGTCTACCTGGCCACACTGTGCCGTGATTGAATCCTGGTTGAATTTTGTCGCATACGAATCAAATCCGGAATCGACGTAGGCCGGAAAGGAACCATAGTGGCCCTGCGTTTGCGTAAGACCAGGGCCCATTGTATAGTCTAAAGGGGCTCCTCCTAGAGGAGAAGACCCGCCTTTCTGTTTGCGTGTTCCTTTGCCTTTGCCTTTCTTCGCCTCAAACAAAAGATACGCATCCGCGGCCTTATCATCGACAGGTCTCTTGAAGACTTTTAGCCATTCCTTTTGAAAAGCCCTGCGTCTAGCGGCCTGATCCCTTGTCGGGCCTCTCAAAAGCGAAAGTGTGAAGCGTTCCATATGATCAAACGATTTGCGTAGTTGAGGTATTGTCATCATACCCTTTTTTTGTTTCCGCGTTGTCATCGTCTACTTCTACTTGTAGATTAGACTTGCGAAGGAGGAAATCCAAGTGTTCTGTTGTTGTTATTATTCTTCTTTACCAGGTTTGTCACCGTATTTATAGCTCTGTTGATGCCTGCCGTAATAGGGTTTGTTGATGTATTTGCGGACGGCATATTTGCGACGGTCGGCATCGGAATAATCGAAGCCGTAGAATTGGAAGAAGATGAGGACACAGGAAGCAAATAACCAAGATAAATGATGATTGCGACCAGAAGACCACCTACCATCAAATAAGGAGCATACGCGAGCGATCCAAGTTGCCATGTCGACATTCTGTATTCAACGCCAAACTGTGTCCAGTGTTGATAGACTCCGAGCGTAAGAAGAACCATCGAGACGACTGCGAGCGTCAAAGGGCCCAATGACGGAAATACAAAAAAGACAACTGCCGCTGCTAATAATAAAACAAGAACTGATGGTAAGAAGAACTCCATCTGTCAATGACTCTTCTGTTTCACTAGATTTTCTCTATTAAATCTTTCTGTGTAAGAAAGTGCTTCCGACAACAGGGCCGAGTAAGACCTAGTTCATCTAATACCTTCTTTTCAGGTGTTGCGGGAACCGTAGTCCCGTCCATGTAATATGGAACTTCGGACTGGTCGCCCTTTAGTTTCTTCAATTCGGCTTGGTAATATCGCCACTTATCGGCAATTAGCTTTCCACAGTTCATACACCGAATGGGAATGATCATTGTTTGTCTGCCCGTCTACTGTTCCAACTACGAAACAATTTTAGGCAGTAACCTGTTTCCGGCTGCGTAAGAATGAAGACAATCAAAGCATTGAGACAGTCCAGAGAATGACCTCACTGTTGTATTCGAGTGGACTGAACTTCCAGAATGGCAATCCCCTTGGTCGGAAAGTGCGTGCTTTAGAAACGGAAGTTGAATCATTGAGAAAGGAACTTATGACACTGAAGGCATCGGGCCTTTCGGCCGCCGCTGCCCCTGTGACTGTAACTGTGGCTGGTCCTCCGGGCCCCCAGGGTCCTGCGGGCCCTCCTGGTCCTTCAGGCCCTCAGGGACCGAAGGGTGATATGGGTCCGATGACTTATATCCAGATGGCTGCTCCTGCGACTGCTCTTGCTCCTGCTCCTGTTGTAGCGACTGCTCCTGCTCCTGTTGTTGCTCCTGCTCCTGTTGCGACCTCTTCAGCAACCTCTTAAACCAATATAATTCGTAATTTACGTAGAGCTGACTCACTGATTTGAATATCCTCTTGATGTTTCAAATCATAGAGAATTCTCTGTAAGGGAAGATTGGGATATTTTCTCAGATAGGATTCAATAATCTGTAGCTCTTCCTCTGTTTTTTCGGACTTTGCTTTCACTTTAACCTTGACCTTGACAACCCGTTTCGGCCCTTCCGATGTCTGCTGTAATGGCCCAATATCAATCTTCTCTGCGTGATGATCATCGTGGCACTTCTGACAGACAACAACCAAGTTTCTCAATGTATTGTCAACACCCTTTACTCTAGGTGTAATATGGTGGACTTCTAGACCATTTACGATTGGCGATTTACAGACTTCACATTCCTTTTTGTGTAGAGATCCATTCCAGGAACTCGGCGATGCCGCTTCCTCCGTTGTTTCACCAAGAAGTTGTTTCCGAAACTGATGAGCTTCCTTCAAAATCTCATGAGATAAATGCATTGCCCTCGCAACCTCTAGACCATACAGTGTTCCTCCTGGGCCCTTATGAAGAGTCCTATCATAGACTAACATATCTCTAGCCGCATCGTAGCTTACACGTAAATGCCACATTGCGACTCTCGGTAAGGCAAGAATTTGGGGCAATGAATACAGTCCATGAAGATGAGTCGCAAAGATAAATCTCGCGTTTTGTCTATGAAGGTGTGTAATTCCCGCTGCGACAAGACTTGTGGCCGACACAGACTCTGTCCCTGAACAGAGTTCATCGCCCAAAACAAGACTTTGTTGAGTTGCTCTGTCAAAAATGTCACGGAGTTCTGAGACTTCGACTGCGAAGGAGGACAGCCCTGCCCACAAATTATCCTGGTTCAGAATTCTCGTCAAAATGGATTTAAATGGAGAGAGTTGAAAACTCGTAGCAGGAACATAGGATCCAGCTTGTGCCAATAAGACACTAATACCGATGGATTTCATAAGTGACGACTTTCCAGAGGCGTTCATTCCGTAGAGCAGCCATCCATTCGCATCTTGATCTGAACCAAGAGAGACATCGTGTTTTACATATTCAATGCGATTTTGAAGAGACTCGATAAGAGGATGACGTAGACCTGTCGCTTTGACAGAAGATACATCAGACTTCAGAAGAATAGGTTTCACATAGTGATTCTCCTTCGCAACTTTCGCCAAGGCAAAGGTCACATCCAGAGTTCGAATCCACTCCTCAAACCCAAGAGTTTGTTGAATGGGGATTGAAGAACAGATAAGAGGCAACTCCTCCTCAATCGCTTTCTTGAGTGAGGAACGCAGGCCAAGAATTTTACCGTGAAGTGATTCTAAATAAGAGAAGCGTATGGATCCACGTCCAGATTTCTTGGGTTGCGTTATAAGATCAGGATAAGGAAGAGGTAGTCTAGTCGCAGCCTCTTTAATTGCGTTGAGGGTTTTGCTCGTCGCACTAAAATAATAAGACATCGTATCCTGACTTTCGAGTTTCAACGCATCCTCTGGTAAGGAAGCCCACACTCTTACTTTTTCCATGGCGTCTAGAGCTTCCTGCCTTGCCCCCGCTAACTTCTTTTCAAGATCTGCGACTTTTGGTGCCTTGGTCGCAGGCAAAAAACAGAGATCCTCATTGCCTGTAGCCAGCTTCGCCTTTTCAATATCAAAGTTCTCTAAGAAGAGAGAACGAAATGCTTTGAAAGAGGCCTCGCACTCAGGTGTCATAACCAACAGTCCTGTCTGAAGATCCTGTAGCCGCTGAATTGATCCATAACTCTGATCCAAGGCCAAGATATCCTCCGCCGTCACTGTATACAATATAATCTTTCGATGAAGACGCGAGATATCATGAAGTAGACGAAAGGCTGCGTCAATCTGTCTCTGTAGATCTACAGGAACGTTGTAGGCCGCCTCGACTTCATCAAGACGTTTCTGAATTTTATTCAGATCAGAATATGGATATAGAAGACGATCATATAGACCTCTGCGGCCCAAACTCGTCAGACACTTCTGAAATAGAGTAACGACCGACTGCTCCTTTGCCACAGAAATGTAATTTAACTGTAGAAGCGTATTGTTTCCAAGATACACCGCCTCATCCGATGACCAGATTGTGTGATTCTGAAGCATTTGGATCGCAGTCGGCACATGGTCCTCTGCGAATCGCAGAAGGCAAATTAGAACCCGTTCTGTTAATGGTTTCTTAGTCAAATGAAGCTGCTCATAGAGTGGAAGTAAAGAAGCCTGTGATGAAAAAATCCGCTGTAGATAGTCCTTTCTCACGGTCTCCTTCTCAAAGCCACCCTGCTCCTCCTTATTCGCGAGCTCAAAATGAAGAGTGCCCTTCAATAAACCAAACCGACGCCTCAGCTGATTCTCTTGCGGCATTGTGAACCGAGCTCCCCGCCAATACAGAATTGTCTCTTTCGGTGGATGCACTTGAAAGAAATGGATCAGAGTATCTGTCGCCTGTAGACCTCCAATCTGACACACGGATTCATAGGATTTCACTGTTCCTGTTGTTAAGTCTAGAGCTGCGGCCGCATACGCCCCTGAATCTTCCTCTAGCCAGATCGCAGCTAAATAGGGAGCCTCTACACCTGCGGCTTCCATATGCGTCCCTGGACTGAAGATTCGGACAACAGGGCGACTGATTACATCACCCTTTGAATTCTTCTTCTGATCCGCGACCACCAAAGTCCAGCCCTCTCGTGTCAGAATTCCTGCGAACTTTTGTAAACTCTGCTCAGGAAATCCTGCGAATAAACAATCTTCACCTTTTGGGCCGTCCTTTTTCTTCGTCGTCAAGGTGATACCGAGGGTTTCCACCGCCTGTTTCACATTGGTTTGGCCCTCTTGTGTCAAGGGATCTAGAACATCATATAACTCATAAAACATGCCGACCATCATCACAAAACACGTTTGAGGACCATAGAGTTCTCTATAGTGTTTCCACTGTTTTATATAATCTTCATACATTTGAGGCTTGCTTACCTATACATGGCGTTTAGGCTTAAGGCTTCCACTTTTTTTACAATGCTCTACTTTTTAGCATCATATAATCTGAATAGATCTTTCGTAGAAGAGTCTCGGGAGCATTTGTTGTCTCTTTAACAAGTTTTGCCTCCTTTAGAATTTTCTTGATATCATCAATACCTTGTTTCTTCGCATCAAACCGAATTTTATTTGCTCGAGTAACTCGTTTTCCAAAGCCCTGAAGAGACATTCTGATTTTCTTGGCCGACTTACGAGTCTTTGGCAAGCTAGAAGAAACGACTTTTCCTTTTACAGGTGCTAAGACAACATTTGAGGTAGACTTTGCTTTCGGGCCCAGAATTACCTTGACAGGCTTTTGAACCTGCGATCCTCCAATAGGAGCAGGCATAGACGTCGTCACTGCGGTCATCGTCGCTTTGAGATTCATATGTTCTGACGCCTTTACAGGAGGAGCATTCGCGGTAACAGGTGCCTTTGAACTCTGTAACTGATCAATTGTCCCAGGAGACGTTCCACCACTCTGTGCCGTAGATCGTCCACGCCGTCTTGTCTTTGATCCTTTATTCATATATGACTCCGCGGCCCCTCCAGTGATTACCATTGTCTTTGTATTTGGGTCCATGGAATCAATCTACATGAAGGGGCTAAAATTGATTGATTATTTTCATCTAGGAAAGCCATACAATGTTCCCTTCCTATAGACACATTCTTGACATTTACTTCCAGCAGGCGGGGTGCCGTCAGATTATCAGTCATCAGACAGAATCGTTCAACAATTTCATGGACAATTATATCCCTGAAGTCGTTACAATGGTCAATCCTCTGATCATTCGAGGATCTCCTGAAGTTGCCTTGTCTGGCCCTCGCTCGGCCCTTGCGTCAGCTACAGGTCTCAGCACCTCCGCTGCGAATGCTCTCATGGGTAAGGAGGCAAATACAAACGCAGCGGCCGCGGCAGCCGCTGCCGCTGCGAACACTGTTCACACACCTCTTCGCTTTGAATATGAGGTTCAGCTCGAGTTCGAGAACACGAGCCTGCGTAAGCCCACAATCTTTGAGAATAATGGTGCGATTCTGCCGATGATGCCGAATGACGCACGCCTTCGTAATCTTACCTACGCCTCACCTCTCTTTGTAGATGTGCGGGTGACAACTACGTTCATCGACCACACAAAGGGAGGCGAGAGACAGTCGCGCGTTCGTCTCTTTCCGAATGTTCACCTCGGTAAGATTCCCGTCATGGTTGGAAGCAAGTATTGCCTACTCCATGACCAGAAGCACCTCCACCCGTCAACTCTCGGCGAGTGTGCCGAGGATCTGGGTGGCTATTTCATTATCCAGGGTGGTGAGCGTGTCATCATCTCACAGGAGCGTATGTCTGAGAACCGTCCCTTCGTGTTCCGTAATAATCGTAATCCGACAAAGGAACTCGAGGTCATTGAGGTCAAGAGCATTGGCCCTGATAACGACCAGGTTCCCAAGAACAACGCAGTCAAGATCATGTTTCACCCCAAGAATTCACAGATTCTTCTCTTGAAGGCAACAATGCCCCGCATCAAGACAGAGATTCCTCTTTGGATTCTCTTCAGGGCTCTCGGTGTAGAGACAGATAAGGATATTCGTGATCTGATTCTTGGCCCTTCTGGTGATAATACCTATGATAGCATTATCGATGAGACGCTTATGGAGGCTGAAAGTTTTAAGATTCTGACAAAGGCGGATGCTCTTGCCTGGCTCTCCCAGCATATTCATTCCTGGTCTTCGAAGTCACAGAAGCCTCTCATGATTCAGGATATTCTCAATCTTGAACTCTTTCCTCACATTGGCCTTGTAGAAGAGAAGGCCTATGCGAAGGCCTGCTTTCTCGCCCACATGACTCGCAAGGTTCTTTGGGTAAATTCAGCTCGTATGCCGAATGATGACAGAGATGCGTATCCGAATAAGCGTGTTGATATGCCTGGATTCCTTCTAGCCAATCTCTTTCGCACCTACTTCGCCACAAAGATGCTCAAAGATATTCGTGCGTCACTGGCAAAGGAGATTCATGGTGGCTCCTGGCGTGCCTCGGGCAACTGGGAGGAAATTGTGAATATCAGTAATATCTCTAAAATCATCAAGAGCACTATCGTGGAGGTCGGTCTGAAGACGAGTTTGGCGACAGGCAATTTCGGGTCTGCGAAGGCGGGCGGCCCCACAAAGATCGGTGTCTCTCAAGTTCTGAATCGCCTGAATTATATCGCGGGCATTTCACACTTGCGTCGTATCTCCACGCCGATTGAGAAGACAGGAAAGCTGATTCCGCCGCGTAAGCTACACAATACCCAGTTTGGGTATATCTGCCCCTCCGAAACTCCAGAGGGCCATTCAGTTGGTGTTGTGAAGAATATGAGCAGCACGTCAATTGTGAGTATCTATAGTAATCCTGGATCGACACGTGATTATCTAATGAAGCTGGGTCATCTGAAGGGCCTGAAGGAGACAACTGTTCTAGAGAAGCACACAGAAACACGTTTCTTCCTGAATGGAGCCTGGATTGGCATGATCTCGACGGAAAAAACGGAGGAGGTTGTGGATGCGTTGCGGAGAGCCAAGCGTTCAGGCCAGATCCATATCCACACGGGTATTATCTGGAGGCGGGCGATGCGTGAAGTGTGGCTGACGACAGAGGCAGGTCGTATGCTGAGGCCTCTCTTCTACGCTCCCACTTTCCGTGAAATCGCACAGGATGCTACTGGTGGCCTCCTTCATCAGATCAATCAGTTCACACAGTGGGAGCAGCTCCTTCTCTGGGAGTCTCCTAAGAGAAATTATCTGATTGAGTATATTGATCCTGGTGAGACAGAGGGTGTCTATATCGCAATGAATTATGAGAACACTCTCCAGGATGCCTCCTATACACACGTAGAAATCCACCCATCAACGATTTTGGGAACTCTTGCCTCCAATATTCCCTTTCCTGATCACAACCAGTCACCCCGTAATTCGTATCAGGCAGCTATGGGGAAGCAGGCAATGGGCATGTATGCCCTGAACTTCCAGGAACGCTTTGACGCGATGGCCCACATGCTCTGCTATCCCCAGATTCCATTCGTCTCTCCGTTTATGAGCCGATTCTATGGTGCTCAGAATATGCCGTCTGGCCAGAATATCATAGTCGCCATCATGACTTACACGGGTTATAATCAGGAAGATTCAATTATGATTAACAGGGCTTCTTTAGAGAGAGGCCTATTCCGTTCTGTCTTCTTTCGAACCTATAAAGATGAGGAGCGGAAGAATCAGTCATCTGGTGAAGAAGAGCGATTTGATCGGCCTGATCCGACGACGACCAAGCAGATGAAGAATGCGAATTACACAAAGCTGGGAGCTGACGGCTTCGTGCCTGAGAATGTCTATGTCGGCAATGAAGACATTCTTATTGGCAAGGTTGTGCCTCTGCGTGTTGCGACAGGCATGGTCATTCCCGCGGGAACCAAGAAGTATCGTGATGTCAGCCGCACAATGCGTAATAACGAGGTCGGTTATGTAGATCGCATCTTTAGGAATCGTAACGGTGAAGGCTATTCACTCGCAAAGGTGCGTGTCCGCCAGGATCGCATTCCTGAGATTGGAGATAAGTTTAGTTCTCGTCACGGACAGAAAGGAACTGTAGGAATGATTCTGGAGGCAGAGGATATGCCCCAGACTGCCTCTGGCCTCATTCCTGATATCATCATCAATCCGCATTGTATTCCTAGCCGCATGACGATCGCGCAGCTCATGGAGACACTGCTAGGAAAGATTGGAGCTGAACTTGGTTGCCTCGGCGATGGCACTCCGTTCAACGCAGTCACTCTTGATAACATGGAAACGATTCTAAGAGATCATCTTGGCATGGAGCCGTATGGTAATGATGTTCTCTACAATGGATTCACGGGTCGACAGATGGATACGAGTATCTTTATTGGACCGTGTTATTATCAGAGGTTGCGTCACTGTTCTGCTGATAAGCTCCACAGTCGTTCATCGGGTCCTCTTGTTATGCTGACACGACAGCCTGCGGAAGGCCGAGCCCGTGAGGGTGGACTCCGTTTTGGCGAGATGGAACGTGACTGTGTAGCCGCACACGGTATCACGGAATTTACCAAGGAGCGTTTTATGGAGTGCTCTGATCTGTTCCGTTGCTGGTCCTGTCGCGACTGTGGTCTCTTGGCGATTGCGAATCCGAAAGAGGGTATCTGGGCATGTAAGGGCTGCGGGAATACGACGAACTTCTCGGCAATTGAGATTCCGTATGCCTACAAGCTTCTAATGCAGGAGCTGGAGACAATGAACATTAGCAGTCGCATTATTACTCAGGGAAGAATCTTAAGAGATATTGCCCTAGATGTAAAGAAGGTGTAAATGGCGTTTCTGTTATTTGATGTTGAACGGTGCCTTGCCTATACATCTGTTTTGTCTGCTCTTGATCTCTCAGGTGTCGATGTCGATTCGCTTGTAAATGACCTTGCGGAGTCTCCTCACGGAGAGTGTCTTCTCAGAACAACAATTGGCCATTTTTTTCAGCCAATCTTGACTTTTATGGCATCAGGCTCTGTAACTGTCGTTCTCGTTAGCACATCTACGAATATGGCAGTTAGTAATCTAGTGAAACGGCTCATTGAGAAGAGGACAGGGTTTACAAGAATTCATGTCACCTCGATGGCCCAAAGGTCATGGCTTTCGATAAAAGACTTGTGGAGAAAATTGTATCCTGACGGAAAGGAACTCAAAGGGCAACAGGTTCTTTTCATGGATGACACGGATCAAGATGAACTTCGTAAAGATCCGTTGGCTTCTGGTATATGTGTTGTTCACTGTAAACCGTATGAATACAGAATTACAGCGAGGCATGTAGCGGCAGTTGATCGTCTTCTGGCGAAGTATGGACTGAAGGCGACTGATCCGAAACAGACAGGAATTGTGGAGACATTCGACGAAGAAGACGATGGACAGAGTCTATCGCTTGTTCAGAGTTTCTTAGAACAGACCACGCGGTTCGCCTAATTTGTTACTCCTGCGATTCCAAAATACGTTGGGGCCTGTTGACATGTCTTTTTTGATTGACCCAAGGCCATGATTTGACCCAAGGCCATGATTTGACCCAAGGCCATGATTTGACCCAAGGCCATCGATTTACCCAAGCCCACGAAAAAAAAGACAATGAGTGCGATAAGTATCAGTAGTCTTTTCATCTTACTATTCAAGGCCCTTAAATTTGAAAGCGGCCCCACGCTTAAACTAGGCAATGAAAGTCGTAATGCCCTATAGTATGCTTGTTCTTAAGCGTGACGGGCGTAAGGAGACGGTGTCGTTTGATAAGGTTCTAGGTCGTGTCCGCAAGGCATCCAAGGGCCTAGCTGTGAATCCTGATGCGTTGGCGCAGCAGGTTCTCGCACAGATCTTCGACGGTGTGAAGACAAGCGAACTTGATGAACTTACGGCACAGCTCGCTGCCTCGTTGACAACCCTTCATCCTGACTACGGCACTCTCGCAGGCCGAATTAGTATTAGTAATCATCACAAGAATACTACGGCGTCATTCTCTGAAGTCATGCTACGTCTGTCTGATCAGAAAATGCCGCAGACTGGGGAGGTAACCAGTTTTATTCATCCTGCTCTCTTGGCTTCCATCAAAGAGCATGGATCTGAAATTGATGCGAAGATCCATCATGACCGCGATTATCTCCTTGATTATTTCGGATTCAAGACTCTTGAGCGTTCCTATCTCTTGAAGGATACATCGATGGTTGTCCAGGAGCGGCCGCAGCATATGTGGATGCGTGTTGCTCTCGCCCTTTGGTTTAATGACCTGCCTCGGGCCTTCGAGACCTATGATTACCTGTCTACGAAGTGTTTCACACACGCGACGCCGACACTGTTCAACGCAGGAACGCCGAGACAGCAGCTTTCCTCTTGCTTTCTCTTGGCTATGTCGGACGACAGCATTCAGGGAATCTATAAGACACTCGGTGACTGTGCGGCCATCAGCAAGTTTGCGGGTGGAATCGGTCTCCATCTCCACAATGTGAGGGCCCGCGGCTCTCTGATCAAGGGCACAAATGGCCAGAGCAATGGCCTTGTGCCGATGCTGCGTGTCTTTAATAACACGGCACGCTACGTCGACCAGTGCTTTACTCCCGACACTATGATCTATACAGAGGCAGGTGTAAAGGCGATTGAGGATGTCAGTATCACAGACAAGGTTCTTACAAGCAAGGGTCTCTATGTGCGTGTAAATCAACCACTTCGTCACACATACTCTGGCCCCATGCTTGAAATCCGTGCGAAGCACTCAGTTACCCCGATCCGTGTAACGCCTGAGCACCAGGTCTTTGCTCTAAAGGGCCAGAAGAAGATGCTAAATTATGACGTAATTCGTAATCGTATTGATAAGAACTTGGCAACTGTTACATTTACGGATGCAAAGGATTTGGAGGTTGACGACTTTGTTGTCTTCCCTATTCCGACCTATGAATGTGATATTCCGTCAATCTCTGAAGACGACTGCCGCTTCTATGGCATTCTCCTAGGAGATGGCCACATCAGCAAAGATGTCGCAGGAGTTTGTCTCAACAGGAAGACAAAGCAGGAAACACGTGAATTTGTGGAGGCATATCTTTCCAATAGGGGTATTACTGTAAACACCTATGAAGATGAAGAAACAAATACAGTCAGACTCAAGTGGTCCACATCAAGTCCTGGTTTCAAGTTCACCGCCTCACAGCTCTACGATGAGAATCATCTGAAGAGAATGGAGTCGTGCTGGCTTCATTTGCCTCTAGTGAAGGCGAAGCAGATTGTAAAGGGTCTTATTGAGACAGATGGTTGTATTGGAACAAAGGAAATTACCCTTGAAGTTACTTCTTACCATCTTATCGAATCTCTGCGTTATATCCTTCTTCGTCTAGGCGCACTAAGTTCAGGCTATGAGCGTAATCGTGTAGGAAGTGTATCATCTTACAAGAATATTACAACAAATCTTCCTACTGCGGTTCTGCGTATTCCTCGTATCCCAGAGATCATGGAGATGTTTCCTTTTGCTCCCGCGGCATCTTGGTTTAACTTTATGAAGCATAATGGATATCTCTATACGCGAATTGAAGAGATCTCAGAGTCTGAGTATTCAGGCACTGTTCATGATTTCGAGGTCGAGGATCCGCATGACTATACGGTTGCCCATCTCGGTATCACTCACAATGGTGGCGGCAAGCGGAATGGCTCCTTTGCGATGTATTTGGAACCCTGGCACGCCGATGTGGAGGACTTTCTGAAGATGCGTCTCAATACAGGGTCAGAGGAGGAACGTGCTCGTGATCTGTTCTACGCACTGTGGATTCCTGATTTGTTTATGGAGCGTGTCGAGGCGGACGGCGACTGGAGTCTTTTCTGTCCGAATGAGGCACCTGGACTTTCCGATGTCTGGGGTGATGAGTTCAAGACACTCTATGAGCGGTATGAGAAGGAGGGCCGTGCACGTAAGGTTGTGAAGGCCCAGAAGCTTTGGTTTCAGACACTTGATTCTCAGATGGAGACCGGCACTCCTTATCTCTTGTATAAGGATGCTGCGAATCGGAAGTCAAACCAGCAGAATCTTGGCACAATTAAGTCATCAAATCTTTGTGTAGCCCCTGAGACTCTTGTTCTTACAGATAAGGGAGAGTTTCCTATTTGTGAGATTGTAGGCCAAACTGTGCGTGTCTGGAATGGAGAAACATTCTCAGATGTTGAAGTGAAGCAGACTGGTTCAAATCAAGAGCTTCTTGATGTTGAATTGAGTGATGGGCGTGTTCTCACTTGTACTCCCTATCATAAGTTCCTTATTTCAGAAGGATATAGTGATAAGTCTTCAATTGCTAATTCAGTGCGTGTAGATGCTTCTGATCTTAAGAAAGGAATGAAACTTAAGAAAGGTTCTCTACCCACGATTGTATCTGGAGAAAATGATTTCAACTATGCATACACTCATGGATTCTTCTGTGGTGATGGAACATATTCAAATGGAAGACCATCTCTATCACTCTATGGCGACAAGAAAGATCTTGTTCCTTATCTTGATATTCGTTCAATGACTGGTATTATTGATAAGAGTGGAAGACTGAATACTCAGCTTCCCCTTGATCTTGAAAAGAAGTTTGAAGTGCCTCTAAATACTTCAATCCAGTGTCGCCTTGAATGGCTTTCTGGTCTTCTTGATGCGGATGGATGTATCTGCCGCAATGGAGACAATGAAAGTATTCAGATTGCATCTATCGAGTATTCTTTCCTAAAAAAGGTTCAGTCTATGCTTCTTACAATGGGTGTTCAATCAAAGGTAAACCAGTCATTCGGTGAAAGAAAGACTATGCTTCCTGACGGAAAGGGCGGATATGCGGAGTTTGACTGTAAGCCTCTTTGGCGTCTTCTTATTAGCTCATCTGGTCTATATCATTTGTCAACACTTGGATTTGTTACACGTAGGCTCAAATGGACTGCGAGGAAGCCTCAGCGTAACGCAGAAGCATTTGTATCTGTGGTACAAGTTATTCGCCGAGGCCGCTATGATGATACCTATTGTTTCAACGAACCTATTAATCACGCGGGTGTCTTTAATGGAATTCTAACAGGAAATTGTACCGAAATTATTGAGTATTCGAGCAAGGATGAGACTGCGGTCTGTAATCTTGCCTCCCTGGCTCTTCCCAGCTTTGTTGTCGACGGAGTCTTTGATTATGCCAAGCTAAGGGAGGTGACACGGGTCGCCATTCGTAATCTGAATCGTGTCATTGATATCAATTTCTATCCGACGCCAGAGACGGAACGTAGCAACATACGTCATCGCCCTGTAGGTCTCGGTGTTCAAGGACTCGCAGATGTCTTTGCTCTCTTGGGCTTAGCCTGGGAGCAGGAAGAGGCCGCAAAGGTCAACCAGCTGATCTTTGAGCATATGTATTTCGCGGCTGTCGAGGCATCAGTTGAGATCGCGAAGGTGGAAGGACCTTACTCGACCTTTAAGGGTTCGCCTGCGTCAAAGGGTCTACTCCAGCCCGATCTATGGTCCGTGACGCCCATTACAGAGACAGATGGGTCTCTGGATTGGGCTAAACTCAGAGAGTCTGTGAAAACGCACGGTCTACGTAACTCCCTTCTGATTGCCCCGATGCCGACAGCATCCACGTCACAGATTCTCGGATTTAATGAGTGCTTTGAGCCGTTCACAAGCAATCTGTATACGCGTCGGACTCTGGCAGGCGAATTCATTGTGATTAATCGGTATTTGCTGGCGGACCTCATGAAGGCGGGGCTATGGTCAGAGGATATGAAGCAGCAGATTGTTGCGAGAAATGGATCTGTTCAGGGCATTCCTGGTATCTCTGAGGAGCTTCAGCTTCGCTACAAGACATCCTGGGAAATGAAGCAGAAGGTTCTCATTGATATGGCAGCGGCCCGTGGAGCCTTTATCTGTCAGTCACAGTCGCTCAATCTGTTTGTCGCAGACCCCACCTACAGCAAGTTGACGAGCATGCACTTCTATGCCTGGAAGCAGGGTCTCAAGACTGGCTGCTATTATCTGAGAACAAAGGCCCCTGTGACGGCCCAGAAGTTTACAGTCGATCCTCGACTGATGGCAGCAGTTCAGAACAATCAGAGCCAGGTTGAGGGACAGAATCAGAGAGATGATAATGAGGGAACCTATGATTCCGAGTCTGATTCGGATGACGATTCGGTATCTGCTCCAGATACTACTTCTATCATGACATCAGCAGAGAAGAAGAAGGCACTGCTTGATAAGTTGGCGGCAGAGTATGAAGCGGAGGTTGCATCCATGGCTTTGTCAAAAAGTAGGGGTGAAGAGGTGTGTGAAATGTGCTCATCCTAAGATAGAAGATGGCCACAGGAGATATCGACAGAGAAACGGTTGAAAAGAAAATAAATGAGGCCTATGCGATTCTACAAAATAAAAGTCAGGCAGAAGAGCTTCCCGAGAGACTCTATTCAGCGTTAGAAGGAATCTGTTCAATTATAGTAGCACATAGGAAAGCGAAAGGTGCCTCAGGGTGGTCAAAGAGTCTTGTTGATTTAGATAATAAACCTCTTTTTACTGATGAGGAATCCTCTAATTTGGAAACGGCGATGGATGCCTTTGAGAAAACACAAGCAGGACAAACAGGAGGAGCAGATCTTTCAAATATTAAACGGGGACCAGCAAGTGATCTTGTTATGCCCATGCCTCAGATAAATCCTGAAGATATAAGTATTGATAAAGTCTATCATACGATTGATTCCACTCTAGATAAATACAATGATCAATGGCGAGAGATCTCAGGATCACTTGGCATTGTTAAAGGTATTGAATCCCAGGACTATAAAGGTGTCGCTGTCATTCCGTTTATTCCGCCTATTCCTATCCCCTATTACATTTTAGGAAAGGGAATCCTGCCTTTCCTAAATATTGTCTTAGAATTACTGCGACTGGCAGTCAGCAATACAGTCTGGGATATGCCAACTGCTAGAGTCTTATTATCTGTCGCCGTTGCTGTTCTAGATTTACTGAGAGGGGAATGGAAAAACGCTGTTCTTACATTGCTAGGAACCTATTCATCTAAGGCAGCCATTGTAGGGTTTGGCTTGAAACTGCTTCACAATGCCTATCTATTTTTGTCACCCGACCTTCAAAAAGATCTCAAATCTGTTGTGTATCGCTCAACCAAATCAATGACTGTGGGGTTTCTTATCTGGTGCTTTACATGCTTTGCCCCCGATTTTGTTCGCTTTGCGGCCGAGGCGAGCTTTGAGAAACTACGAACAATCGTCACGGAAATGAATGAGAAGATATTACTGGCACAAGAACAAGCACAGACTGTAGGAACAGCTGCGGGAATCAAAGTCGAGTTCCCGAAGATTCCATTGGAGATGATTCCAAGCATTGATGATATACAAAATCTTCAAACACTGGTCAAAGTCCCCGAAGTCTATTGCTCGCCTGAGGTTCAAGATATTATGCAGCCTCTCCTTTTAATCCCGCCTCTTCGTTTAGTTATCGAACTTCTCAATATACCGACTGTTGAAGAAGATGTTGCCGCTACATGTAAAGGTGTTGATACCTCTTCTATTGAGAAGTCTATTATTGATATGGCGACACCCAAAGTAACACCGATTCCTGGGGGAATTCTCGATCAGGCAGCTCAGGCCGCCGCAAAGGCAGAGGAGGTTGCGGCAGCTGTATCCAACCCGACCGCTCTTTTAGAAAAGGCTGCGAATCCTAAAAAGCTCCTAGCTGGTAGATCACGTAAACAGAAATTCAGAAAGTAAATACATACACGCAAACCCAATCAAGAACTCTGTTAAATCAATTGTAATGTTGGTTTCAAAGGGGTCTTTTAATTGATACAATACAAAGAGAATTGTTACAAACGGAGAGTAAAAGCCTAATAAACCAAAGAAAAAATGCCAAAAGGAATTCCATCCATCCGTAAACAAATCACGCATCTTCTTCGACTTCGACTCCTGCTAACTTATGGATATAAAGCAAATACTCCTTCGGAAACCCCCAGAAACACCCTGTCTTAGCCTCCTTCGGAAGCTGCCGTGATCCACTTGTATTCTTGCTGTGGCTAAATGCGACAAGAATCTGCTGCGGGGGCATCTCAAGAAGATCCTGCTCTCGGCCCTTCAACAATCCTTCGCCCTCCGCCATCGATGTCGTATCAAAGGGCTGCTCCTGCCACCACGTCTTATAGAATGTAAGCGTCGCCTCTGAGATACGCTTTCGCAAAGGAAGATTCCAAGGCGGTGTATTGACCGCTGAGACGCCTCGAATCAAATCATAGCACGCAATTGTGGTACACGCTACGGCCTTCGTATCAGGAAGAGGACTCTTTGTGAGCCAGGCAACACGTCGTCTTATAGCTGTCTCGGGCAAATGGTCATCATCGTCCATCATCAGAATAATGTCGTTCTTTGCCTTCTCAATACCCAGATTCCGCTTCTGGCCAATCGGCGTCTTCTTTTCAAGAGGCATGTAGGCAAGCTGGAGAGGAGCCGCATTCAGACCCACCTGAACAACACGGTCACTCGCATCTTCATTCGGGTCGTCAGAATCCTCCACGATAATCCACTCAATCTTGTCCTTCGGATAATCGCTCAGCATGATATTGTGGCAGGCAAGATCAAAGAACTTACGGCGATTATAAAGAAGTGTGACAATTGAAATAGGCGGGCAGTCCTCTACGGTGAGCAAAGGAGGGAGTTGTGTTTGTGCCTTAGTTGCGACAACCTTGTCAACAACCTGCCAAAACGCATCAAACATTGATAGAAAGACAGTATCTTTATCACCTGAATGCTTCTTTTGAGTCGATCGGACACTCTCGAGATCAGACGACATGAATTTCGCAACCGCTTCATCTAAGCACTCCGTTGTCATCTCATTTACCCACGCAATCCCCTTATCGATCGGATAAGATTCCTTGTAAACAGGCAACGGGTTCAGAAGCATGAAGGCACCATTCTTTTCTGCTTCGGCCGCTGTGTAGCCAAATCCCTCCGCCTCACTGATACAGATATGTCCAGGGAAAAAGGCGGCAAGTCCCTTTCTCTGTGTTAGTGTTAAATCCTGAACAGTTATCTTTAGAGTTTCAGAACGACTTACACCCATCGGAACCGTCGTATAGATGTGAAGAGGAGGATAACTTGTCTTCCAGAGAGGAACGAGCTTCAGGGCGGCGGCCCGCTTATTTACACTTCCACCCAAAAACCAGACAAATCCATCCTTGTGATTTATTGACTGGGGCGTCATCGAAGAGATACTTGTGGTCAGGGCCGACCAATGGATGAGATGGGTTTTTATAGATGGGTTTTTCAATGAAAAGGCATTTCTGGCCTCGATAGAGCGAAAGATAACACCATCAAAACGCTTGAGATAAGGGAGCCAGGCCTCGTCTTCATACCATTCCGGATTACATAGCAAATAATTTGTCTTGGCCCACGGAACATATCCATAGATCGGAACTTCGAAATGAATCGCCACATCACACGGCGAAGGAGGTTCTAGAGGATCCGCGATCTTCACGGAGACACCTCGTTCCGTTAAGAGTTTCTCGACAATCTCCACATCGACCTTGAGACCAAATTGATTCGACTTGTTATAGATGAGGACTGCCTTCATTTCTATCCAGATTTCTATCTATACTCCTTGTAGGGCGTTTAGGCATACGATCTAAATGGAAAAAACAAGAAACATTGGATTCGCAGCCTGGGACGACAAGCAGGCGTGGATGGAAACCATGAAAGGCCCTGGTTGGACTGCGGCCCTTCAAGAGGAAGACCTGCGTTTTAAGAAGTATGTATCAAGAACTCCTGGGATTGCGGGCATCGAGCGAGAACTTTTATTGCTTGAACCAAAGGAAACAGCTGGATATTTTGAAACGGAAAACCAGGAAGTTCGCGTCATCCCATCAGGAACTTTGAATTACAATTGGCGGTATGCGAAGTCTAGGGTCTATGAATCCGCCGCGGACCTCGATGCTAAAAAAGGAGGACATCTTTGGACAGTGAAGGATATCGGCTCAGGAGCCGAGTCCTATCAATGTGAATATAGACATGTAACGAAAACAACATGGACAAAAGACAATGTTGGGCCATTTGTAGGTGTCTATAAAGACCGCTGTTATCTTATAGAAGCCGATAGACTCTGGTATCACACTCTTATAAGTGTGGATGCGAAAACAGGGTTGGGACGGCGTGTCCATTACAAGGAGACAAATCCTGAATGGAATCTAACACTTCTACGACTTCAAGATAATAGTCTTTGTCTTCTTGGAAATAACGCGGGGAACCAGAAACTCTGGCTAGTCAAAGACAAGGAGGTAACACAACTGTATCTTAATGGAGCGGCCTTTGTTCCTGTAACCTCAAATGCGGCATTTGTTCGTGAGAGCGATACTGATTTTTACGAACCAAAGGGGTCTGCGTTAACAGAGTTCCGTTTCCCGAATTTTAAAAAGGAAACTCCTGAGTGGATGTCGATTGGCCGCAGACTTCTTGTCACGAGGGCAATGGGTGAGAGAAGTCTATGGAAACTCTCGCATAGCACAAAACCAGAACTCCTGAAAAAAGTTCTGGGTTCCATCATGCCTGACCCTTGGGCATCTGATACAATCCTTATATCAGAACCAGGAACTCCTGTTTATGCCTATACTCATGAACCGCATTACTATGCGAACTCTAGTAAACACGTCACGAAAAGTAAAGACGGCACAGAGGTTACTGTTGTTTGTGTTACATCTAAGAGTCGGGTTCATAGTAAAGCCCTGCTTGTAAATGGCTATGGTGCCTATGGTCTTCCAACACATATGTCAACAGGGCGATGGAAGCCTCTTCTGGATAGAGGATGGTCTATTGCCTTTGCCTTAATCCGTGGATCGGGAGATGATACGGATAAGTGGGCAGAAGCTGGGCGGCGTGATGAGAAAGTAAAGTCAGTCGAGGATTTTGAAGCCTGTATCAAAAAGGCACAAGAAGTCACGAGTGTATCTGCTTCAAAGACTGCTATTTATGGTCGATCCGCGGGAGGCTATTTGGTTGGTGCGACAGTAGGGAGACATACAGAAGGAGATCTCTTTGGCTTTGCCTATACGGAGGTTCCCTATGTAGATGTCTTAAGAACAACAACAAATCCGAAGTTGCCCTTGACAAAGTTGGAATATGAAGAGTTTGGACATCCTGCGAAAAAATTACAGAATTTTGGAGCACTCTTACATCTATCTCCTGTTGACCTGATTCCAGACTCAGGAGTTCCGAGGATTTTTGTTTTATCTAGAACGGCCTTATTGGATCAAGAGGTATTGGCATATGAATCGATGAAATGGATACGAAAGCTACGCGGGCCTACAGAAATAGGCAAAGATCAGCCAAAACTTCTAGCAATTACGGCAGGCGAGGGGCATTTCGCAAAAGGACCCACAGCTCGAAGACAGAGAGCTGAGGACTTGGCTATTTTGGACGCATGGACTTCAGCTTCGCGTAAAAAATCTAAGACTAGACGCGGTCTTAAAGGAACGCGTCGTGTCCACCGTAAGCACTGAAGAGTTTACTCATCAATAAACTGATATGTGGCTGTTGTTGCTGTTGTTGCTGTTGCAACTGTTACAGCTGCTGTATTCCCGAGAAGTTTTCTCAAGAATAGAGCTCGATGACCTTCAAGTCTTCCTTTCTCCTTAATCGCAGTCCGATGCTTTAGAGTTCCATATCCCTTTGAGGATCCAATCGAATAGACAGACTCAAGTGTCGGCTCATTTACAACACAGCCCTTTACAAAATCATCACGGGCCTCCTTTGCGATAATAGAAGCCGCCGCGATCGCCATATACTTTCCATCTCCTTCAATAATGGTTTCCTGCTGCTGAATTCCACGCTCATGAAGCTGAAAGAAGGGCAATGGTAGAATTCCATCTAATAAGATACGATCAGGCTTCACTGTCAGTGCGTCAATCGCTCTCAAGAAAACAAGACGATTTGCTGCTGTCATGCCGAGTTCATCGATTTCCTTCGCAGTCACAGAACCGATTCCATAATCTACGGCTAACGACTTAATACTCTCTGCGATCTGGGCTCTCTTCTTTGGATTTACCTTCTTGCTATCTTTAATATACGGGGCAAGAACCTTATATTCATCTGTCCATTCTTCTTCAGGAGGCCAGATAACAGCCGCGGCATAGAGAGGACCCCAAAGACATCCACGCCCCGACTCATCAATACCAGCCTCTAGAAGTGAATCGTTGGCAAATCGGACCTGTAACATTGTTGGCGACTTGGATACACCCTTTCGGTTTCATTTTTACTCACATGTAAAAGGAGAGAGAAGGTGTCTAGAATGATGCTTTACATAGGATTATTATTATTTATCTTGCTGGTTGTTCTTTTTCAGGGTCACAGAATAATAGAAGCATTTGCTCAATATGCCTCTGATCAAGCAAGAATTGCGGCAGAAACTGCTAAATATAAACCTGGAGGATCAAATTACGTAGCACCGACTGATGGATCTAGTCCTTACAGTGTTAAGTGTAGCACAGGAGAAGTTACTCTCAACGGGAAAGTTGTCGATGAGAGGTTCAAAAAGGGAGTTATGAAGTCTCAATTTAGAATAAATTCAACAATTCCTGCGAAGGGTGATATTTTGGATTCAAACGCAAGAGACATTGGAGATGTTCCTGACGCCTGCTACAATTACACATGGAATGGCAATATTTGGGGGCCCATGGGCACTACATCTACAAGAAGTTCGGGTGGATCTGGATCAGGAACAACAAGATCTAAAAGAAGTTCGGGTGGCTCTAGCTCTGAAACAGGAACAGGCTCTAGCTCTGATCTTGCGTCTAGAGCAGCCGAGGCAATTGCGATAACAGATCTCTCTACATTCACTCTAAAGACTACATCAACAGTCTCTGAAATAAAAAAGATTCTCAACGCATTAGATACACGAATCAAGAGTATAACAGGTGCATTGACTGATCTTCCGAATACGGTTACGGATATCAAGATGACAGATAACCAAATAGCTACATTTGGTTACTCAAAGGTAAATGATCCTAATACTCCTGGAGAGAAATTAATAAAAATATCTGGAACTGCCACCCCTGTTGTCTATCTAACAATGGTAAATGCTAAAGATACTTTCCTAGCAAACATAAAGTTTGATAATGATCAACTTAAGATAGGTAAAGATGCTCTAACTAAATTGATAACTGAAAAAACAGTAGAATTAACAGACACTCTAACAGTCGCGGCCAACAAGGCGTATCCTGATAATACATCATGGTTGGCAGGAACAATAGCAAATATAAATACGAATTTGGCGAAAGCAATCTTGCGGTATGCCTTCTTTGATTCGTTCATTAACAAAAACAAGGTGATCAAATACGAGACAGAGAAGGAAGAGGAGGCAGAGGAGGCAGAGGAGACAGAGGAGGTAGAAAAGACAAGTGACATGAATACTAACACTTTGTGGGCGGCCATCGGTCCTCTCGGGTCAATTACGAACGCGATCCCCCCTGGTAGGAATAGAAGAGAGAGAGCATCAGATCCTGCCCCTGCCGATCCGTCTTCAAGCCCTCTCTTTACAAAGGAAATCGAAGAACGCTTAGTAAAAGATATCTTAACACAACTGAAAGATCAAAAGATTATGGATAGATCTGTTGAGCAGCCTCTTGATCGAGAGGATGAATTAGAGGGCGGTAACTGCTCAACGAACGCCACGTCACAGGGCAGAGAGTGGAGACGTAACAGGCCAGATATGAGTGAATACATTCGTAAAGATTCTATTCCGTGCTGGAACTGTTCTCCCTAGGTAGAATAGAATGAAGGCTTTGCTCTTCTTTGGAATTATACTTGTTCTCCTTTTTGTAGCTTTTATGAGCACACAAAAAGAAGTAGAGAAGGAAGTCACGAAAGAAAAATTCACAGATTGCCCCACTACATCAGTCAAAGTCCCGAGCGTGAAGGTAAAACCCATGATGTTGGATGGTTCATCTCCGGCCGCATATTTGCCGCCTGTAGAAACGGTCTATGGGCCCGCGTTTGGAGAAGTTGCTCGTGTGGCCTCTCTTCCCTACAAAGATCCTACCGCTGAAGCCGCTCCTCTAAAGCGTATTAATGAGGTTCTCGTGTCAATCGATGGGTTCATGAACTTTGAAGCGAAAAGCCTTGAGGAGCAAAGCGACCCCGCTGTTCAATTACCTCTTACAACGGCTCGTGGTGACCAACAGAGACTCGGTGATGAAGTCTCCGTTTTAAAGAGAAATCCTGGTATCGATTCGTCGATCACACAGGGCCAGCTCGACGATATCCAGGCGAACTTGAATTACTTACAGAAGAAACAAAGAACTCTGGTGAACGCGGCGTCTACGGCATCGACGGAGGGTTTTGAAGATAAAAGCCCGTCCGATCGCATTACATTTGTCGAATTAAAAGAGATTTCTGTCGCAATCAATGTTGAAATCATACGTCTGAGTGCCTCAGGAACAACTGATCCTGTTACACAAAAACGCATTAATACTCTCAGAAAAATGAAGAATGACGTAGGTGATCTTATCAACAAGGTTGAAAGTGGGGCGATGTCAGAAAAGGACATCCCTATCCTGAAGACGGATAAGGGCAAGTTTCTTCCTTTAATGTCAGATCCGTCAAAGCCTCTTAATAAACTCATCGATGAAGCGAAGCTACCTCCTAGTTTAGCAAATCTGTTTCCGTCGTTCCAGTCTGGAGATATTACAGCTGGGGAAGTTGCTCAGAAACTCTTCGAGAACTATGGTAATTCGATATCATGGGGTCTGAATTTAAAGTTTACCTCACCGAATGAAGTGGCTGCGGCTAATTCGACCGTCACCTCTCGCCTTGGTAAAGCCGCAAATGTTCCAGACATTGACGTCGAGTCATCTGATCCTTCTGACTCGTCTACTTCCTACAATGCGACTCCATATGACAAGATACATTCGGGTTCCAGTCGTGGTGAACTAGAACAGGCCACTAATTCAATTGATGATGAAAGAACAGAATTAAGAAGAAATGGCCTGGGTCCTACGACAAAGACTGCCCATCTCAACTGGAAAGAACGCTCCTCGGCCATTTGTGAGAATATTCGCAAGGCTGGTATGAATCCGAAAGATTTCGGATGCCTAGACACAAACGTCAAAGTAGGGCGTGACTACTCGTGGAGAGGCAATGCCCGCATGGTCTGTACACGATTAATGAGCACACCTGACCCCGGTCTACCCGAGGCCTGCGGATGCCCGCCTGTCGAATGGCGTGGATGGAAAGCTTGAGCCTAAGTTAGAAAGAGGCATCATGCGTCTAACACCTTTACATATTGGCTTCATGGTCTTAACCGCCATCGTTGTAGGATATTTCCTTGGATCCTCCTCGAAAAGAAGACCTACGACGAAAGAAGGATTTGATTCAGATGAGGGATCATCACCCCGCTGCGGTGACTGTGGAGGCGGCTGGCCCTGTTCCGGATGCAAGAATGGCAATTCAAGACCTAGATGCCCTCCTGCTCCTCCGTGTAGAGAACCCGACTTGAGCAGATATGTTCTCAAGGCGTCTATCCCTCCCTGCCCGACATGCCCCGATATGTCCAATTATATGCTAAAGACGGAATGCCCGCCGACGCCTGATCTCAGCCGCTATGTTCTCAGAAGCAGCATCCCTAAACAGCAGCCGATCATCATTGACAGCAGTGCCTGTAAAGGAAACGGTGGCGAGTGCCCCCCGTGCCCTAGACCGCGTTGCCCTGAGGTGAAGTGCCCTCCACCGACAAAGTGTTCCCCTCCGGCCCCATGCCCTCGGCCTGTCTGCCCGCCGCAAGTTGTCAAGTGTAAGGCGGAAGAGGCTACGTCCTCGAGTGTGCGTCCTTACTTAGCTCCTCTCTCAATGCCTGGCTTTGGGTATTAGACTAGGATATTGTTACTCTAGATCTCTTTATTACGATAGCACTTGCTTTTGCTACCACAATAAATACAAATAAATAGAAGATGGACACTCGTTACTGGGGGCCGTCAGGATGGAAGTTCCTACATCTTGTTACCTTTGGGTATGAACAAAAAGACAAGACGAAATATAAGCAGTTTTTTGAACTCGTCCCCTATGTTTTACCCTGTAAATTCTGTCGTTCAAGTCTTGTGACCCATTATGAAAGCCTCCCTGTCTCAGATGCACTTGATTCAAAAGAAAGTTTGACACGATGGTTCTGGAAAATCCATGGGCGAGTAAACCAAAAACTCAGAAATCAGAGGCAAAAAATCCCTGAAGATCCAAGCTTTGAACTCGTAAAGAAAATATATGAAGAACGCATTGGATATGGATGCACACAAACAGAGTTCCCTGGATGGGAGTTCCTTTTTAGTATAATTGAGAACCATCCATTGGCCAAAGGCGATACATCGACACCTATTCCTGGTGCGCCGCCCATAGAATCATTGGATGGATCTGATCTAGAACTCCTGAAATGGAACTATTTGTCAGGGGGAAAACGATTTGGTTACATCTGTAAATTCTGGACTCTTCTACCGTCAGTTATGCCCTTTCAAGAATGGAAAGAGATATGGAAACGTAATTCTTTTGAATTCTGTGATGAACAATCGCTCTCTAAAAAGAAACTCTGGGCGATTCGGTGTGCGATTGAGTCTGAGCTTGATCTGCTCAATAGGACAAATTACAGAGAACTTTGTAGTGATCTACGGCAGCATAAGAGTGGTTGCTCTAAAAACAAGAGGGCACGCACATGTAGAAAAAAGAAGAAGATTGCCTAGAGTAATGGGAGAGTCAACGTGGATTTTATTTGGTCTCCTTGTTCTTCTTGTTCTAAACTATCTGGTCCAAATTGTTCTTCAACGGATCAAACCTCAACTTACGACAAATGAAGGATTTTCTGAGACCGCAGAAACAGTTGAATACCTCAAGAATGATGAACTCTACGATACCTTTTATGCCTCCGTCTATGATCAACTTACGCAAAACATGACGAAGACACAAGCAAAGGTCGCTTTGATCTTAACAGATTGGAAGAATGATAGTGCCAAAGCTGAAAACATGATTGTCTTGGACGCAGGCTGCGGAACAGGCATGGCCTCTGTTGCTCTAGCAAAGATGAATGTGGGTAAGATTCTCGCACTCGATAAATCAAAGCCAATGTTGGACTATATGAAGACAACTCTATTAGCCAAGTCAACACTGTCCAAGGAACAGTTGAGCCGCATTGAGACAAGACAGGCCGATTTAATGAATCCTTCGGCAGTGGGAGGGGCGGAAGTCACGCACGCAGTCTGCCTCTATTTTACACTTTATTATATGCCCGATATCGATGCGTTCTTTCGTAACATGTTCTTATGGATTAAGCCTGGAGGCCGTCTTGTCGTCGAAGTCGTCAACAAACACAAGTTCGATCCGATGCTTGAATCCGCGAGTCCATGGTTAGGATTTTCTATTCAGAAATATTCAAAGGAACGTATCACAGAAAGCAAAGTGGTGTTTGATAAGTTTGACTATACGGGCAAGTTTGATCTAACAGATCCTCAAGCTGAATTTAGAGAGACATTCAAATTCAAGGACGGAAAAGTTCGTAGACAACGCCATCGATTTACGATGCCCGACATCTCGCAGATTGTGAGTTCAGCCAAGGCGGCTGGCTGGATCTATACGAAGTTCACGGATTTAACAACGGTGGGCTTCGAATACGCTTTTCTTCTACATTTTCGTCACCCATAAATAGAGGCAATCCTCCTAGTATGACGACCGAAGTTCCTATCTTGGATGTTTTTCAGAAAGGTTTACGTCGAGGAGCGGCAAAGTTGCCCCATGCCCACCACAAGAGATACTTCTATGTTGAACATCCGACAGAAGAATGGAGAGTTTACCTACGTGCCTGCACGTTTATTCACGAGGCAGGTGTCCCGTTTGATCAATCACGATTTCTTGTTGTAAAGCGGTATGAAGGCGATCCTAAGAAAAAGACATGGGAACCTCCGAAGGGCCAGATGGAAGGCAAGGATACGCATCCGAAAACATCCGTGTTGAAACTCTTGGAGCAGAATGTATTCAGAGAGGTTGGCGAGGAGGCAAAGATTCGTAAACTTATGAATTTGAGACATACAGGAAAGGTTCTTCAGAGCCAGGAGCCCGATTACCCCAAAAACCACTATTTCCAATACCACTGCTTTCAGGGGTTCGCAACGAGTGAGGAAATTGATGCGGCGGCCCAGGAATTCGACTGGCTTAATGATCATAAGGATTTCTGGGAAAAAATGCCGAAGGATGTGAGAGAAAAAGATGCGTTGGCATGGTTTAATCCCAGAGAGACTCAGCTGATGGGACGCTGGTCACCGACATTGGTGGCGTCTTATATATCTTCCAAATAGAAAAATGTGTTTAAAATTTTTATGGGTTTTAGGCACAAACATGGATCTAATATGTTGCCCCATTCGTGATCGGCATCACATCCATGAGAGACTCCACAATATCATCCTCTAGAAGATCTGTCGCTTCATACATAAGGCAAGGCATCGCAGGGATGTTAAACTGGACCCTTAGAAACGGATCCTTATCATGGGCAAGAAGAGTGAATAGGCTCTTCAGATACGTATCGAGAGCCTCGCCACTTAGACTGATAGTCTGGGGCATCTTTGAAGTGAAATTCGCATCGAGATAGTAAACTATATAGGACTCATCCGACTCTAGATACTCGATAGCAATCTTATCATCCTGCGACTTGTTCTTAAAATCACGGAGCAGGCGGATCTGGATAAAGGTGTGGTTATCAAAAGGACGGTAAGACATCTTATTCTACCTGACTACAGGGCAAAACGCGACTCAATTTTTTACAGGGCCTCGATTTTCGGGGCAATGACAGGACTGCTCATTGTCTTGAGCAAGAGTTCACGATATTCTTTCTGAAAATCATGTTTACACTCATGACTTTCAGGAAGCCGATGCTTTGGACAACAATACAAAGAGCATCGGCACGCAAAGGCTGTGATGCTCAGCTTGACTTTACATGCGGTTACCTGGCAACGCTTAGGAGTCATTGAAGTCTCAGTCGCAAGCATTCTACCTGCCAAAGGCTAAGGAAAACCTTCAACTTTAACCAGTAAACGCCCATGTTCTGGTCAACATCCGTTGGACCTACCTGGTATCATTGGTTATATAGTCTATATCCTTTTGGTCAACGCATAGAACCAGGAGTTCTATCCAAAACACTTCGATCCAAACAATGTAAACAGACCGCGCCGCCTGGTGTCCGCGGCCTTCTCCTGACGGAACGAGATACCGATGAAATTCATCAACTCTTGAATACACATTTTCAACTCCAGACACGGTGTCGATTTATGATTTCTGCGGATCGAATTCGTCGTGGTCTTAAAAATGGTTGGATCGTTGTCGGCCTACGTGACAGAGAAAAGGAACTTGTCGCGTGTGTTGTCTCAAAGCCTGCCTCTTCATATATCGGCGAAGCAGGAATTATTGATTATTTCTGCGTGGCTAGACTATGGAGAAAGAAAGGCCTGGGATCCTATCTCCTACAAGAAATTCTGCGATACACCATGGAAGAGAAACGGTATGTTCATTTCTTCTTGAAAGAAGGATTTCCTCTCTTTGCGTTGCCTCCTCTCTACTCCTCTACATATATTCATCGTCTTTCTGTAGATAGAGGTGGATATAAGGCTGCCCAAGTCATATCAAATGAATATGAAGATTCACAAATCTATGTGTATAGTGAAAAAGCTTATACCATTAAAGTCTGTGTTATTAATCAGTATCATTTCTCAGTGCCCGAGGGATGGAAACTCGGTGAACTCTCTTGGATCAAGTGTGACACAACAACACCTCTTGATCTACAAAAAAAAGCAGTTGAAACGGTTGTTGATCAGTGCGGATATGATCTTGTTCTAATGGATATTCGGATTCCACATGATACTGGCTATAAATGGAAACAAGATTCCGCTTATAGTTGGTATGTCTTTAATTATAATCCTGTTACTTTCTATACACAGAAGCCCGTCTTGACTTTTTAGATCGCTTTTTACGCGTTTGTTTACCACCCACTGCGGGTTCAAGTGCACCTTTTGCTCCTAAACGTGCGTGTAGTATACTATATACCTTTTCAATATACTCATCTGTTAACAATTTTGTCTTCTGCTTCAGACGTTGAATAAAGGCATCTTTATCACCAGAGACACTTTCATAATCAGCTATATGAGTAAACGCTAGATCTCCCCATCCTTGGCCAAATAGACTATGAGCAAGTGTAACAAATTCTATACCGTGTTTATCTTCATCTTTATTCTGAATTCCTGCTATTTCTAATAATAGATGTGTATATTCATGTTCAATTACTAATAGTAATTTTGTATAGGGTGACATACTATATCTGTATTGTTGGTCTGTAAGACGCAAATTGCCTAGTGTCTCAACATAGACTAATGATTTGTTAATAAGATCACAATTTATAATAAGAGTTTTGGCACCTGTGTGCCTGTTAAATCGATAGGACGCAAGTGTCTGAATGTCAGGAGTATTTACTACTGTTAAATCGGATACAATCTCTTTTGTTAGCTCTGATCCTTGGCCAAACAACGCCTCTGACATCACGATAATAAGATCATAAATTACTCTGGGCTCTATAAGACATTCAGATACACGCGGCTCTATGTGTGTCATATGTCCGCGTAGACCATCAATCTCAGCTTGTGTTCTGGGGTTTTTTACATACTGTTCTATTGCCTCTTTAAGGGCAGAGCCACTCATCTATTCTAGACGATCTTTAATGCCTGCTTATTATGAACCAAGATTTCAGCCCCTGAGCGATACAGAATCTCGCATTGGCTGTAATATTCAACAAGCAGATTTCTGGCCTCCGTTGCGATTTTGTTTATTTCCTCCATGCCGCCCTTTCTCACATTCGGATGAATCGCCAGCGGCTTTCCTGACTCGATCGGAAGCAAAAACATCTTTCTGAGGACTTTGACAACATTCGCCGTATGGTTGATCTGATAGTTTACCATTCTCGCACCTATCGAACGCACCTGTCGTATCACTTCGTGGTTCTGGACTTTCAGGATTTTATCCTTGGCCTGTGCGTCACACACGCCTGCGGGAAGACGATTCTTTACATCTCCAAGTGTCTGAGGAACCGTCGTGCTTGTATCTTCAAACACAAACTTCATCTTCTTCAGAAAAGCATTATACTGCTCTCGCGTCGCATCACTGATCGCAGGCGTCGATTCCTTCAACGTATCATAGAAGAGCTGGGCTAAGGCATAAATACTAATTGATTGTGTCAGCTTATTGTCTGCCTGAGGAAGACTGTGATTATCAGACAAGAACTTTGTTTTACAAATACTACTATACATTTCAGTCGGAACTGCGGATCTCATTCCAGAATCAGATAGAAGCTGGAGGGCTCTTGAAATACAATGGGCCTTGACAGGCATCGTTTGACGGAATGCGTCCAGCAATGTCTTTGTATGGAGACCTTCTGCCGCGCCTTGTGCCTGTCCCTGTCCTTGTCCTTGTCCTAAAAATCGCCCATACTGATCCCGTCTATCCCCATCTTGGCCTGCGCCAAGTCCATCAGCAGAAATAATTCGCTGAAAGACTGTCTCGAGTGCTTCTCCAACAGGCCGACCATTTCGTGTATCTCTGTAAATATCGGCAATCTGTTGTTTCTTAAACCGTAATTGAATGGGTTCACGTCTCTTTCCTTTACTGTCAACAATATCAACCAATTCCATATCAAACTGTCTTTCCTCCGTCATTCTTATAGAAAGACGGCACGTAACTTTCTTTCCCTGACCATATTGATAGATACATTTGATTGTTTCATTTTCTTCACTCCTTATATTAACAAAGAGTTTGGAGTTTGTAAATCTATAATAATTAGGCTCACCTGAAACTGTATCTAACGATCCACGAAGAACTTCCATGAATTCAGGCAAATATGCGTTAGATGAAAGAGACCCACCTCTCTGTAGAGGTTGTTGTTGTCCAAATAGAGGAACATTATCCTCATATCCTCTCGCTTTAGTCAAATTATCATAGAACTTAATTTCAGATTGTGGATCTACATCGAGAACACTGAGAGCAAGAGACGCAAAGACTTGGAAAATACGAACATATAAGAAGGCAAGGCGTAAGCAAATGACCTTACGCTGTCTTCCACGCGGATCATCTGAGGTTGGCGGGGCTGTCAGTGCCTCGACTTTCTGGAAATAGATAACGCCTTTCTTTCCTTCTCTCGGCTCCAGATCAATCTTTTTAAAGAGAATATCCAGAGCATCCGCCGTTAGAAAAATATACTTCTGACACATGGCGGGGTTCGCCAATGTATATAACTCTCTCAGGCTTGTTTTACTAATCATCCAGTCCAAGATTTGATTGACGATATCACGACCACCCTTTGTCCGACCCAGAATTTCTTGTTTTGAAGGTAATCCAGACGGCACGGAAGAAGAAGCTCCCATTCTATACTGTGCCCTCTTTCATTTTCTGAACACGAAGAGAAAAGGCAGCGTTTTGAACGATCGCAGGATTTAGATTGATATCCATTTCAGGTCCTTCTCCAATAGAACTCTTCTTACCCCTGACTCTCCAGCTTGCGATCTTTGGTGTTCCATTGAGTTGGGCCGAGACAATCTTGTAGCGGATAGCAAGAAGTAGAAGTGCGACTGTCATAAGCGATCCTCCAATAATGCCGCCAACGATCGGACCCGCAGATGAAGGTGCGGATACAGATGGCTGTTGATTAATACCCGCGACTAGCTGATGTGACGGAGTAGGTGAAGTAGAATCTGTAGGGCCGGGAGTCTCTGTTGGAGTAACTGATGGAGACGCACCTATACGTAGTGATGGCGTCGGGCTCGGTGTTTGGCTCGATGTCTGACTTGGCGTAACAAGAGGTGTCGGTGTAGAGCTAAAACTGACGGAAGGTGTGCGACTCGGCGTTCTTGAAGAGGTGGAACTAATAGAAGCAGATGAACCAGGAGCAGGTGTCTGGGACGGTGTATCCGTAATTGTCGGCGTAGGCGTCGGCGTATGGCTTGGTGTAGGTGTTGATGTCTGGCTAGGTGTTGGTGTTCCAGTTGATGTCGGTGTAGGGGTTGGACTGGAGGAAACAGAAGGAACAATGACCTGGGCGGCGTGGCCGTTGAGAAGAAGCTGCACGGCCCAACCGTCGCCTGCGAGATCTGTTGTCCAAGGCGTGGAGCCACACGGCTGTGCGGTCGGCCCATATTGACCGACTGCCGCATAAGGAAGTCCAGGCCGTCCATAAGGCATCTGAAAGACACAATGGGTCGCCGTTGTTGAGGTGCCTCCAGAAGGAGATGTAGCCCATGTAAACGGAAGAATCGTAATCGTGTAATTCTGACCTGCGACAACAGACCAGCTTGAAGACGTAGCATTAAACTTCACAAATTCATCCGTGCCAGGAACTGCGGCTACAAGATCAGTAAAGGTTGTAAGAAGTGATGAGCCGACAATGGTGTTGCCAGGAAACGTAGAGAGAACAAAGCTGATTCCACACGTCTCTGGAGCGGCCTGTGAATAGATACCCATTTTAAGCATATCAACAACTCCAGTATTCTGAGCCTGGAACTTGGCGATCGACCGATGGCAACGGTTTTCCTGTGTGTTATTTACGTATCCCATTGTATAGTTGCCGACAATGGGAAAGAGAGTAGTATCAGTGAAACGGAGAGGAGGGATTGTCGGTGGCACTGAGGGGCCTGGAGGCAAAGGAGAAGGAGAAGGGCCTGGAGGCAAAGACGGTGAGGTATTTTGGGCTGCGGCCAACATAAAAAAAGAAGAAACGAGAAGTTTGAGCATCTCTATACTATATATATCTTTTATGGTTTAGATTAAAGCCGACGCTGCGACTTCAAGACGCTTCAAGCACTTTGACAGGGTCCCTTCGCTCACTGAACAAACAGAGGCAATCCGCGACAAGGGAATTTCGGGGTAGCCCTTTCTTGCCAGAACAAAGGCAAGAACACCTGCTGCGAGACTCGGCGGCATATTCTCGGGGCTAATGAGCGAATCTTCTGCCTTGTTGGCGATTGTGATCGCAAAGTCCTGGATCTCATTATAATGAGCCCTCGAAATCGGCAACTTGCTGAGCGGATGCGTAATATAATCGGAGGCCTTCGTTGATGCCATGTTCGCAGGGGCGAGAGCATTTGTAATCTGGCCTCTCTGTTTTGCGAGAGCCAGGACCTCCTGGAAATATTTAAACGCCTTTGTGAACTGTGCCGTCGTCAAATGAAACATATCCGCAATTTCCTTCGGCTTTCTCGGTTCACCCACCATCTTGAGAGCCGCATAGATTGAACTCGCAACAACACAGTTTCTCGACATGCCCCTGCGATCACAATGCTCGACCAGCTGTATATAGAGTTCCTTCGCAGAATCAATCGCCCTCATATTGATGCCGAAGTTAGTCGCCGTCAAGGCATATTGCTCAAAGACTTGAAGAAGAGACCGTTCCCTATAAGGAATCATGTTCCATGTATGATACCGACGAATTCGGGCCATTGCTCTACCTGCCGACGCAGGACCACCCTGTGCCCTGTGTAGAATAATCGTGCCGAGTGTTGAAGAAGGAAAACGACTATCAATTGGGGCACCCACACGACACGGATCAACAGACGACCTGTCTTCCGATCCAAAGAACCTATATTCCGCACTCGGATCTAAAATCCGTTCCATTACCTCACCGCAACCAGAACAAACAATAAGATCTTCTTGTTCTGATTGATCACAGGGTGTCTTACAATTTAGACACTTGAGTGGATCGCTTTTCTTTTTACTATCGATATCCTCTTTAAAGAATCCGAGGTCTTCCTCAGTGAACATGTTGGAGTCAACGACCTCCTTTGATTTCAGAAGGCCAGGAAAGATATCTGTGGTCACAAAGGCCATTGTTGTTGTTTTGGTATGAGATTTTGAAAGATTCAATTTTGCCGCACTTATTGGGGTAGGGTCCACGTAGTCGTCGCCAATAGAAAACTTGATACTTCTTCTGTCTTTATCCATTCACTATCATCGTGAACCGTGTGGATATATTTTAGCTCAGGGAGAATATAATACGTGAATCCAGCGTTTACCGCATTCCGCACAATCATAAGAGAATCCGTGGCCTTGATCTGGGATTCAGGAACGTCTAAAGGCCAGGATTCTAACAAACTCTTATGGCCTATCCAATTCCCGTCATTGAGAAGAAAGTTCCAGGCTTTGGCCCGAAGTGTTGCGTTCCAGCTCTCCTTTGTAATCTTGCTTCCCGAAAAATGGGCCGTTCTTTCTTCTGATTGCCCTGTCTTCAAGAAAAGACGAACAATATGGGCCGACGCATAGATTGTCTTCGGGTCGGCCTTTGAATTCAGTTCATCCATCAGAACTTCGAAAAACGCCTCGGGAAACAGATTGTCGGAATCGAGAACTGCGACCCATTCCGTGGGCGAGAGTTCTACACAGCGACGCTTGTTCCTATACATGCCGAGAATCTCGGAGTTTGTAGATAGTATGAGTTTCGGGTGCGAGGCCCATTTACTCTTTTGTATCTGTGCGTTATCCTCTCCTGTTTCATCGGAGACAACAACGTGAGAAACGTGTTCATTCTCCAAGAAAGTTGGTAGACTCTTTTCTAGAAATCCCTTCCAGCGTCTCAGTGTTGGAATCGCAACTGTGAGTCCTTTGGTAACCATCTAGAGTATAGTCTTTTCAATGTTTTAGATTCCTAGAGCGAACATCAATTTGGACTGCTGGGATGCCGCTTCGGTAATACAATTATGTCTAAATACCAACTTAAGGATAAATTGTATAATAGTATAAATATAATGTCTCAAATTGATGATGAACTTACTATACTAAAGCAGCGACTTGCTGTCCTTGAGGAACAAAAACGGATTGAGGCTGAGAAGGAAAGAACAAATCCGATAAAAATTCTTGGAGATATTGTTGATGAGAAGAAAAAACTTCGGAATGTCGGACGTCCAGCAAAAACAAATATAACCTACAACGTTACTGTTAATGGTATTAAGTATGGACGCTACGAGGAATATCCTATTGAATGGTTGTATGATCAGAATGATAAAGTAGAGTTTCTTGAGCCAATCTTCAATATGCTTAAGAGCATTAATGAGCGTCTTGATGCTCTTGAAAATAAGAACAAGAAATCTTCCATTGAAAGCCTGTTTTAGACTCCTAGTGCGAACATAAATTCAGATCTTGTTATAAAGACAGTTGACACTATAGTTAGACCTAGAAGAAGTTGTTCTTGAAACTCCGTAAGTTGGTCCTTTAATACCAGTTTAAGACTTGTTAGGCCAATCGGCGAGAATGCTAAAAAAAAGAGAAAATAGACTATTAATATCGGTTCGTGCATTACTGAAATCATCAGTAATGAGAGAAAAACTATAATAAAATACAAAGGGACTATGAATGAAAGCCCAAGTTCAATATATGAAAGCGTTTCCTTTTCAGAGTCGGATAGATTTTTTTCCTCAACAAGTCTATAAACTGAAAGACCAACAAGAGAAAGTGCCGCTATTAAAATAGGCACAAGGATATATGCTTGACGCATAAAGGAAGAATATAAAAAAGTCAACTCTTTCTTCTGCCTCATCTATTCTATACCGTGAAATATTTGAGCGGCATACGGCAAATTAAAAGGACAAAGTAGAAGAAGACACATGTCTTTGGGAGATGAAAAGAGAACATCTATTTTGCCTGTGGCCTCACCCTCCGCTGATTTCTTAGGACCCAATTATGATTACGCAGATGAACTCCCAATGCCAAATGCGGTCGGTGTTCGCGCAGGAGGAAATCTATCAGACGTGACGGACGCTGTTAAAGGTATTGCCTATTATGCGGATATGATCGGTTATGGAGAAGCGAGTAATTTTTTAACGAGAAGTATGAATACTAAACCCTTTCCGATGGGTGTCAACTATTTTATAAAGACAGGGTCAAAATGTAGCAATGGAGCGGATATGTGGTCCTATGTTAATGGAATCCCAGAAGGAACTGCGTTGGGAACAACCGCTCGCGATGCGATGAGAGGAGCTGGACTTCCTGATTTAAAAGGCTTGGCCCCTGGAATTCTTGAGGATGCGGAGGCCGCGTTGAACCCAGGGCCTATTGTGGACGCAGTCTTTGGAACAGGATATACGAAATGCAAATCAGTTACAATGCCCGTTGGAGATGCAAAAGGGCGTATAATTGGTAAGAATGGGAATCAATGGATAAGAGCGTTATACCCTGGTGATATCAAGTATAGTGGGTCTACACCGACACAGACACGATGGGTATTTGAACGGGCATTGAGGCAGGAAGAATTCGAGGCAGAGGAGAAAGTCTTTTGTCCCGATGGAACCAAGAAGGCGGCTCATGAAGGCGGGGACTGTGCGAAAAGAACACTTCCTATTGAAGGGTTTACCATGTCGAATATAACAGAAACTACGATTCCTGTTGTATTGACGGTGTGTCTTGTAACTGCGTTGTATTTGCGGTTTTGTTCTTAAGCAAAAGCGTTGTAACTTGGCGTTAACATACTTTTACCTGGCTCTTCGAGCTCAGGCAAAAGCATTGTAACTAGCGTTAACACACCTTCTATGCGAAGGCGTTGTAAGCATACAACGACGCCGTAGCTCCCACCAGCTGGACAACAACAAAACTAAAGAACTCCTGGAGGCTGAGAGAACCCTTGATAAACATGGCCAAGCTGATGGCCGGGTTCACGTGGGCACCACTCATATTTCCGATCAAAAGAATGACTAATGCTAATGTGCCACCAATGACAAAAGCATTTCCTCCTGAAGCGAGAACACTCAGAACAAGCAAAAAGGATCCAAGAAACTCAGCGAGCAAAGGGAGGGCGGACACCATATCTATTCTAGAGTAGAATAGAATGAAAATATCTTATTATTTAAAATTATTTCTTATTATCTTAGTTGTAGGTTCACTTATACAAATTATATTACGAGGCCGTGTTGCTTGGAATGAAATAAATAATGGAAAAAAGTGTATTGAATACAATACAAACCTCCTTGGATACAAAAGTATCAGGGCAGGATGTAAGACATGGGCCTAAACTACAATAACTACTATAGACTATGTCGTTACGGCGGATTCAAAAAGAACTAAATGATCTGAGGCTAGATCCACCTGCGAATTGTAGTGCGGGTCCTATCGGTGAGGATTTATTTAGATGGGAGGGTGTGATCATGGGGCCGTCAGAGAGTCCGTATACAGGCGGTGTCTTCAAACTCTCGATTCAATTCCCGGTTGATTATCCGTTCAAGCCTCCGCATATGCAGTTTACTACAAAGATTTACCATCCTAATATTAATGCGGCTGGATTGATTTGCTTGGATATCTTGAAGGGGCAGTGGTCGCCTGCTTTGACAATTAGCAAGGTTCTCTTGAGTATAACGAGTTTGTTAACGGATCCGAACCCGGATGACCCGTTTGTTCCTGAGATTGCGAATCTTTACAAGAGAGATAGGGGCACGTATGAAACGGAGGCCAAGGCGTGGACTCTACGGTATGCCTGTTAAGGCTGGCCTGTGGTATGCCTGTTAAGGCTGGCCTGTGGTATGCCTGTTAAGGCATATCTTTTTGAGACCTAATGTTGCCCTTTAATAAGTATCAACATGAGTCCTCTTACAACTGTAGTCTATTTTTGGATAGCATTAATCGCTCTACTTGCTTTACAGCAATATCTTTCTATCAGCGGATTTGTTGGACATGTAGAGACACCTGCTCCTGTAAACACGGATGATTCTAAGACAACAAATTTGGCTACAGGATCAGGTCCCGCTGCGTCCAGCCTAAATCCGAGAGAGCCTTATCATCTTCTGAACGGATGGCTCGCATCCAACCCGAAGGATTCATTGAGTTGTTTGAATTCGGCTTGTTGCTCTGAGACAGACTTTGAACAGAGAACAAATATGGTCGGCAACTATCTTCAACGCACAAATAACTATAAGAGAGGAAGTCCCGATAATTGCTCAACTCCTCTTCATGAGCTCACGCTTTCCTTTTATAAACCCTTGTCTTTGTAGAATAGTATAGTATAGTATGGAGTTTCTAAGAAGCCTTTTTGGCGTAAAAAAAACGCCCTTTACCGCGGGGCCTCCTTCTCAACCTGTTAATGCTAAAGGCACATTTCAACAAGGAAATCCTGCCTATGCTGAGGCGGAGGCCGCAAAAGCAAAAGCAGAAGAAATTTCAACAAATATTGTCAAGCATTATAAAGCTCATAATTCATCAGGATTAAATTCAAATTTCCAGCGGTTTAGAAATCTAATGAAGACAAAATATATTGGGCCCGATTATCTTGAGGAACGGTTCACTCGTAACAGTGCCGACATGAGTAATTTATCAAATGACGATTTCAATGATCTACAAATGCTTATTAACAGAAATGTGAAAGGGCAACTTGGAGGCACTCGTAAAGGTCGCAAGACACGTAGACATCGTAAGGGACGTAAGGGAACTCGGCGCAGTTTATAAAGTAGCTAATAGTTTTATAGCTTCTTCATTGGAAAGTCCCTGTAAAGCAGGAAATTGGTTTAAAAACTCTCTAAGTTGATCTGGAGAGAGTTGCTCCAATAATTTCAAATTGATTTTAGGGGGCGTTACTGGTCTATATTTACGTAAACTTACTCTAAATGTATTTAATGATTTATCTAACGCATATTGGTTATTCGTTCGATTATATATTACTCTTTGAGAACCTAGATTTAAGGCTTCTTTAATTTTTGGTGACATGAACTGTGGAGTTCCTCCAGTAAACCCAATACTTTTCATAGTGGGATTTGAGAGTATAGAAAGGCCAAAATCAATAAAAGACACACCAATGATTCTTTTAGTCATAGAATTTTCCATAAGAATCCAGATATTATCTGGTTTAATATCTAAATGTAAAACACGCTGTGCGTGTAGTGCTTCTAATGCTTGCGGCAGACCAGATTGTATAATATTAATTTCTTCTTCTGTCAAATGAATTTTTCCTGCAATTATTTCTTCATTTAGATGCTTTAATGTATCACCATAGCGAAATTCCATAAAAATATATCCATATATACGTCCTCCATTCGTAACTATCATAGAGCCTCTGTATTTTGGCACATAACTTGCTGCCTTGCTACTACTTAATCTATTTAAGATACTAACTTCATTGTTATATATATCACGGGTGCTTGCATTTACTAAAGATTGTTTTATAATATATCGAACCTCATTAAATTTAAGATAATATGCGGCCCCAAATCCTCCTTTGCCCATTAACATTGCCTTACCCGTAAGAATATCTTTAATCATTCTTGTTTTATCTTCCTCACTTAAACTAGCCATTCTATTATAAGGAAATATTAGTCATCCATAATAAGACATGTCTTCTGTTTCTTCGGAGTTTGAGGAAGCTCTTCTCCCTTTTTCACCCTGTCCACATCAGTCCAGAATGCATCTTGCCACGGTTTCGTCGATTCAAACCAGGCACGATCCCTGTGAACAATTTTGCGATGCATCCTTTTTAGACCCCACGCAATACATTCCTGTGTTTCATATCCATCCACGCTAGGTATCTGTGTAGATCCAATGTCTCCATACACATACTTATATTCAAAGGGAGCATCCTCCTCGACAATCTGTTTTAGAAGATACAGTGTCCCCTTCATTGAACATCCACTGAGATCGACAACCTCGACCTTCGGCCGTGCCGATACAATGTCGACCTCTACATATTCACATTCATCAATATCTGTGACTTCCATCTGAATTTGCATTTGAATCCAATATTCAAACGGAACCTCTCCACCAATCGCCCTGCTGTAAGGGCACTTGATTTCAACAAGACGACCGACTTGCTTCGGATTAGCAGCAGACTCAATAATTCCATCTGGACTCGCGGCCAAGAAAGGATTCGTCGGATGGCGCAGACGACCCGATTCATATATACGCGACTTATCTTTGAATTCCAAAATCTGCTTTACAACCGGCTCAAACCGAATACCCCACGCGATTGCCGTCATTTCATCCGTCGGTTGTGCTAGACGTCGAGGTCTATCATCTCGGCTTGGTCTTGCTTTTGCCATTACAAAATCGGACCACTTCTTTGGCGAGGCAAAGAGATTTGAAAACTCACTCGCAGTCAGCACGTGCGAGAAATTGGCATACCACTCCTCCGTTCTCTGCTCAATCTGTGGTCTCTTTTTGATTGATTCCACTAATGCTACACGCTCTTCAAGAGTCTTATCATGCCACTTAGGATTCAAGGCCTCCTTCAAGAACATATCATACGCATCTGTCACAAAATCAAGAACACGCTCAGCCTTCTGATGTGTTTTTGTATTTATATTTATTTTAGGATCATCGAAGCCAAAGGAGTTCATCAATAGGTGATGAGTTTCTGTATACCAGGAACTCTGGAATGAACTGTGATCCCCTAGAGGCAAGAACGTGATGGTTGATTTAATCGTATCAATTACGGGGTGAAACATGTCATGATGGCTATTCATCATCGTGACGTGTTCAACTTTGCCTACCTAGTTACGGTGCTATTTACTTAGGCCTATTCATTTTCATTCTCTCCCTGAATAGTCTTCTTTCTCCGAAAGGTAACACCCTTTTGTTTATCAATGATCTGAAAGAGAACAGTTTCATCGGAACTTCTATGCATCACCAGGCCTTTGATTTCTGTGATACTTTCCTTGGACGGATCATAAATGACTGCGGTTTTACTATTAAGTAGCTTCTTATCAAGACTCTTAATCAATAGACTATAGAGTGCTATTTTTTCAGCCTCCTTTAAATTAAGACGTCCTGCCTCGTCCTCACTAAACTTTCTGAGACGATTCAGCCTCAAACCTCTTTCTAGACGATGCCAGGGACGCTTGTAAGCCCCGCCCGCCTCTTGTTCCAGGAAATGAAGAAGACTATCAGACTGCTGCGGGGCTGAAAGAACTTGACCACTCAAGTCATAGGACTTCTTTAGGGTTTTACTTCTTGCCTGCGTGCTCATTATAAGTAGACTTAGTAAAAAGTCTTAAGATGTCTAAAAACAGAAAATGAACAGATCCGAGGCCCTGAATCTCTCCTTCTGAAATATGCTTCGATGACCACCAATCATCACCCGCCTTGTCTTTAAAAAAATAGAAACAACGCCAGCACTCAGGCTTCGATGGCATGGATAGAGCCTCATCCCAGTTGTAATAGTCTTGGAGTTTTAGAGTGTCTCTATCAACTTCAATAAGAGCAGTATTCTTCTTGCTATCAATAATAATAGACTTTGCCTTAAATCCATTCGGTTCTAGATGATCTATACAGATCTCTTTCTCACTAAGAACATCCGACTCATCGCCATGTGCCCATGCCTGCTTACCCGCCTTATCAAGAAAGATCATTAACTTGTATATTGTAAGATCTGAATCTCCAACATGTGTTTGAATTCGTTTTGTAAGGAAAAACGGAACAAGTTTCATCTCTAGAAGAAGAAAGGGCTAATAGTTTAGATGGCGTTCTTTACAATGAATCTCCGATCCCGAAGGGAGACTGCCACCCGTGACGCCGCAAATTCAAGACAGTTTGAACACTGGCAAACAGGAACTCCCTCAGGATATCAAAATAGGCCCGTTACAAATGGGCCATCTGTTATGCAAGATATGAATCCGATCAATAGCCGATCGTCCAACTCAAAACTCTATTCTCAGACACAAGGATTTACAGCAGGACAGGATTCGTTTACACAGAACTCCTATTTCGGAGACTACGCCCCTGCCTTCGATCCTCGAAATGCGATCCGAGAGCTTCGATCGGCCGTCTCTGAAGATCGTTTTGACCGTGGTGTTGCCGAATCAAAGAGGTTATTGGGTAGAAGCTTTACGAATGCGTGGCAGCCGTCCGAGTCAATAAAGGCCTATGAAAACTTGAAACCCCAGAAAGATGATATTGAAAAGAATTACCGTCTGGTAACTAATCAAACGACATCTCCGTCGTAAAGCTGTGTTTTTGCATAAGCTTAATGGGAGCAGAATCCTTATTAGATACACGGCGACGCGTAGATGATTTCGTAGACGTTGTTACGGTCGATGTTGTTGTGGACGCAGTCCCGGTTATAGATGATCTTGCTTTCGCCAGCTCTTTCATGGAGGCATTCATTTCCTTCTCAATATCTTGCTGGTTGAGCTTGATGTAGGTCAGAATATTCTTTTCAATGGCCCACCGAAAGAAATTCAGCTTTGCCACTGTTGTCAGGAAAGACGGGTGATTCGGAACCTGGAAATAGATACGCTCACGACGGCAAAAGGGATCGAAGAGTTTCTTACTGTAGGCTTTTAGTTGGCTCTTGTAGTCTCTATAGACTAAGAACTCCTGGCCGTTCAAAATATAGTTTGTCGTATGAGTCTTGGCGTAATTGGTAACAAACCAATCAATTACACGAAGGCTAATTTCGGAGGTGCCTTGTAGCATGGCAACAATTTCGGCAATGTTGTCGACAGAGGCATAAAATCGTTGGAGGGAGTTTACAATGAGTTCTTGCTTACAATGGATCTTTCGCCGTCTCGTTTGGGGGTCGGGGTCATACCGAATAGTTGGTCCCTGGGCTTGAGCAACTTCCATGATGACTACTTTCTTTGGTCTACGCTTAGGCCACTTTTTTCGCATGAACTGTATAGATGGCGTCCGAAGTGCCACCAGGTTTTAATCCACAAGTAAGCCTCCTTTCGGGGGGGACAACTCCGATTCTGCCTGTTCAGGGAGGGGGCGGATCGCCGCCCGCAGGATATAATGAAACACAGAGTCTCTTAGAAGGTGGGACAGGAACAATTGTGGCTATGAAAGGTGGTGCCCCAGGCGATACGATTACATTTAAAGATCCATCTGCTTCTAACGTTCGTGTATTTGATCCAGCGGCCCCTGCCTCAAATGTAGCTACAAAGAAGAAGTTTGAAAAATATCGAATTGATCAATACAAAGTGCCCGAAGGAGTGTCTACGCAATCAAAAGAACGATTTTTAAAAGAACTGTATAAACAATATATTAAAGCAAATGGAAATACAGAAAAGCTTATAAATATAGACACAGGTGCGGGAACTAAAAACGATACACGTCCCAAATTTGATATTTGTAATCCGAAAATTCCGCCTTCAATTATACAATCAATCTCACGTAGAATTCATATTATAAAGACTACATCACAGAATCCATTACTTTGGATAGTCCCACCTCTTAATGGCAAGCTTTCACAAATAGCAGGTATACTTAAATTAATTGGCGTGACATCTGATAATAAATTAAAAGACAATCAATACCTTATCTTTCAAGCACCCTTTTTCGCACCCGGAGATCCGAAAGACAATACTGATTATTTACTCCTCTTCAATATCTTTTTAGAATTGAAAATGGCAAATCAAGGCAAAGTCTTTATGATGAATCAAATAACAGATAGAGCTCTTAAATATGGATGTGCGATAGCTAGATCTACCTATAGTGATCCCCACGGTAAACGTTTACCAATCTTTTTTGAGCCTGATATTCTTGTCTTTCTGAAAGAAAAAATGTTGTTTCGCTCTGAGCCACTCTCTTTAAAGTGGCCAATCGATGAACTTATAAATAAAATATCGTTGTTGCCTAATAAATCATATATGATTCAACCTGGTGAATTCAAACAAAGCCCTTCTGGATTCTTTGAGTTTGTAGGAGGTCCCATGGAGGAGACAACACTTCCATCAGGGGCCGCGGCGACAAGAGGATGTCCTGGATATACATGCCCTGACTTTGTAAAGAGTGTAAAAATGGACTCGAGAGCTTTGGTATCACCGTTGGCCCTTCGTGATGCGTTTCTATATCTCGTATGGTCAACAAATGATAGACTTCCTTATTTGAAGGGGGACAAGACAGCCAAAAACGCCCCTGTTGAAGTTCAGGGGCCTGAAATTGATGATGACGACGTAGATGAACTGGAGGAAGAAGAGGAAGTAGAGGAAGTAAAGGAAGTGAAGGAAGTCAAAGGCGCAAAGGGTCTAAAAACAGTAACGCTTGAGGCTGAAGATGAAGATGTAGCAAATGTTGATGACGATGAGGGTTTCAAGGGAACATCAAAGGATACTGAGACTGTGACAGTTGAGATTGAGTTAAAAGGATATCGTTTAAAGATACGTGATGCTACAAAAGAAGTCAAGTCTGAATGGAAAACGGGTGTCTTTACAGAGAGTGAAGCGGAGCTTTTAAATTTGCTCCATCTATCCCCCGCGATCTTAGAGCGTGTATTTGATAAGGAATGGCTTTGGGAACTCGCAGATTTTCTTGAACCTCTTTCAATCTCCCAGTGTTATAAAGATTCAACTCTTTTATTAGCAAGTGAGTGCTCGAAGACAAGAGATTTTTTACGTGCGGTTTATATGGATCGATTTACAACACTCTTGGATATCTATACTGGCCAAACAGGGCTGAAAGTTCCGAAAAGGCTAGGAGATTCAAGCCTGCTGGCGACACTCATGGATCAATTCACGACATTATCGTTGAATACTATGCCTCCACCTCCTGCCTTTCCGCCACCTCCTACAGATCCTGAACCATCTGATTTAATCGCAAAGAGAGTTCAGGAAAAGGGAAAGAAGTTATCTGCACTTCACTCTGCAAATAGTAAGGCAGCAAAAGAGATAAGAAATAAACTGGAATTACTCTCACTTCATAAACATAATTTAGCAACATCTAGTTTTGTTACAACTGTGAGATAAAATTCTATCAATGATACCAATCAATCATAGAATATTTCTATATACAATTTAGCGGGTCATGATCCGCACATTCCCCGTTTTCCTCACTAAAAGATCCATGCTGAACAAGACAAAAATCCCGCTCATGATAAAGAGCAAGACTTCTGTCTGAGAGTTCTCTGAGCGACGTGATTCCAAATCGTCAAGGCGGGCGTATATCCGATCCAGCTTTTTGAAGAATTCCTCCTTATGGGCCGATGGCGTCGGTTCCTCGGCCGCCACTTCCCCTCCAGGCGGCGGCAACTTATTAAAATAGGATGTTCTAGCACCAGTCGGCGTCAGCGGCTTCCAGACATCTACCACAGAGGGTGTTGGCAGAGTCGTTGATCCTGTCGCCTTGCTTAGCCCTCTTCCAGCAAACGCATTTGAAAAATCGGGCGCAAGACGATAGGCAGGATCGTCACCAATTATATTAGTAAAAGAAGCAAAGCCTTCACTCACACCGTCGTCAAAATTTGCCCCAAAGAAACCAGGTTTCTTTATTCCCTTTTGTAAGGTCGACACAGATGGCATTGTATTGAGAATAGCCTGTTGCTCAGGATTCGCCTTTTGGGACTGAAGCTGTGACAACAATTGCTGCATTTGTTGTTCAGACGAGGCATCCGTAAAGGGCTCCGCGTCCACGGGGGCGTGTTCTCTGAGCCCCGTTTCCTTATTCAGAGGCGGGACATCAGGGCTGGGACGTAATGCCGGACGATCGGGGTCTACGACAGCTTGGTCTCCGGACTCTAAAAAAGAAAGCGGCGGGCCCTTACAGCGTTTGGCCTTTTTCTTTTCCTCTTTTCGTGCCGTCGCACTTGTATTTAGTTCAGGAAAAGCGTCTGTAAGTGAACAATATTCCATAGTCTGGGGAGACTACTCTCTGCTGTTCCTGGCAAAATGTTTTGCGGGGTTTCTATCAGAAACAGGATGGCTTCTCAGGCTCCCGTATTTATGAAAGGAGGAATGAGAGAACACGTGGCTGATATATTTGACAAGTATAAGTCACCTATTGAAATGATTGTAGCAGTCTTTATCATAATACTCATTGTTTTCTTAGAAAAGGTTCCTATTGATATCCGTAAACAGGCCGATTCACTATTAGGACGAGTATTCCTTCTCTTATTCACAACCGTGACGGTCATGACATTTGGCTGGCCTCTCGGCATTTTGAGTGCCCTGGCCTCTGCTCTTTTGATCGGGGCCGGAGGTGTTCATCCTCTCGTCAAGAAGATGAGTGTCGAAGGATTCGCACCCGATGTAAGTGTCCACATGGTTCCCGATAAGAAGAAGTGGTTTATTGAAGAAGTCATGGGAGAGAACCCTTTAATGATTGAGGATCAGACTGTCTCCACTTCGGCTGTTCAAGATCTCACCGAAAAGAACTCGGGTAGCGTTCAAAATAGTTCAGTTACAAGGTAGAATGGAACCCTCGGGTGTCTATGATGCAACAGCAAGAATTGTTGTTACCTCTATATTTTTCATATGGAATCTCTATGAAGGAACAGTTCTAGAGGCACCCTATGAGCCCATCCTTGTAAAACTCTATTCAATCCCTTTCTGGCGTTTCCTCGTTGTTCTCGCTGTTCTTCTCGCATCACAATGGTGTCCTCGTGTCGGTGCGATGGTCGCCCTGGCAGTCTTCTTTTATATTGAAGATATGGAGAAAATGAAACGGCCATGGATTACTCTTGAGTGATCGGGTGTTTTTATCAGTGAAAGGGTAGTAGCAAACAGGAATGAGTCTTCCTCCGGCTCCTATGGCCGCTATGGCCTCAGTCGCAACAGCCGCAGCCTTAAATCCAATCGAATATGCTTTCATGTCAATTAATACAAATCCGTATTTCATTGGCCTCATGATGCTTCTTTTGAACTTAGGTGGTCGCTTTATTGGTATGGAAGTCAGCAAAGAACAAGAAAAGTTCTTTCAACAACCATGGGTTCGCAGGGCCCTCATCTTTACAGTCTTATTCGTTGCTACACGCAATGTGTTTGTTGCCTTTATTATGACAATTATTGTTCTTCTGGTGATATCCTTCCTTTTCAATGAAAACAGTGATCTCTATCTCTTGTCAAAAGAAAAGGATTCGACACCACAGCTGCCTCAAGGCGGATTCACACCTGAAGAAATGGAAATCTATCGCAGACTCAGTGACAAACAGGCTCGTCTCGCAGTCTCGCAAAAGTCTGAGGCTAAAGATACAAATCCTGCTCCTTCTCTCGAAGAAACATATGCCTACAACATGAGCAAATTACAATCGAGCAGTGGGGTCTAAATTTATACTTTGATGTGTGCTCATTTTAAATTTAAATATATTAGATGAAGTTATCTAATATATTTAAAACAAGGAAGAATAATAAAATGATAAATTTAACAAGAAAGCAAAAAGGAGGAATTATTAAGAAAATAAGAATAATAGAAACTGGTGACCAATTTCCAAAATATAATAGTAAAAATGATATATTTACTATATTGATAGAATCTTGCCTCAAAACTCCCGAATTTGAAGAACATAACGGAAAATGTAAGATAAAATGGTTAAAGGTTCCAAAGAAATGTTGTAAATATGATATACCCATTAATTGGGATTCAATAAGTAAAAATAAAACTCCTCCATATAATTATTGGTATTTAGGTGACGCTGATTACAAAGTTGTATTTTTAGACATTTAGAGACAACGAATTACCAACGACGGCCGCCTTGCGACCACGTCTACGTCCTGACTTTGAAGAATCCGCCACACTGTTCATATCTCCACTGTGTAGACTCTCCATCTCCATAACAGCGGCAGTGGCGGGCTGATTAGGAGACTGAGACTGCATCATCGGCTCCATTCCATTGCCCATCGGACCCATCATTTCCGTGCGTCTCACTTCCTCAAACGTCTTGAGGATATCATCTACGCCTGTAGGGCCACGCATCTCGCGCCTTGCGGTTCCTCTAGGAGGCTCTACCGACGCGATAACCTGGGGCGTATTCACTTGTTGCTGCTGCTGCGACGATCCGAAGAACGCTCCTGTTGGGCCTGTTGAGTTTGAAGGCATGCCCTGGGGGCCAGAAGGACCCTGTTGCTGCGGTGCTTGCTGCTGCTGAGGCACACCCATCGCCATGCCCATGAAGTTTCCAAATCCAGGACCCGCCTGGGAGGCCGCCGCCGCCGCAAACTGTCTCGCAAGCTCAGGATTGTTCTTTAGAACATCCTCCGCCGACGGCATTCTCTGACGCATGAACGTATTGCTTACGTGGCACATGAAACCTGACCCTGCCAAGGCCATCATGAGACGGGCCTCAGGGGCCATCTTTCCCCTGTCCTTGTATTTATCATAGAGCTCCTCGAAGATCTCATCAAAATCCTCTACATTCTCGTGAACAGATTCGGACCATCCATCCAAATGAATATCAAGCGGATCAAACCGATTGTTCATCCACTCTAGGCCCGTAACAACACCCATCAAGGCCTGACGCTGGAAACGAAGAGATGCTTCTAGATTACGGGCATCGACTAGGCGATCAAACTCCTGCTTGATCTCCTCGAGAGAATTGTCCATCGTGAAGCGGCGGGCAACAGGAAATCCCTTTTGCTCAAGACGCTGAAGCTTGTTCAGATACTCAATCTTATCCTTTTTCTCCTTCTCAGGGTCTCTCTGTTGCTGGGCGGGGGCAAGTGAAATGCTCGGGCCCGTCGCAGTCTGCTGATTACTAAACAGGTTGGACTGGCTCGAGGTTTCTCTGTTCAACTGAATCTCGACAGGCTGAGATGGCCCAGATCCAAATCCCATATCAAGTGTGATCGGCTCTAGCTGATCAATTGTCGTGACCTCAATACCTGAAAACTGTGACTGTGACTGTTGCTGGGAGGAGGGGATTGTTACATTGTGACTCTGTCCCTGATTTTGGCTTTGACCAAAAGAAATTTTTGCTTGGTTTGCCAACATATTCAAACCGAGAGCGTCGTTTGTATCCGTGATATCTATTATATTACCTAAGTCGTTGCTTAGGCCAATATCCGGGCCCATTGACAAGGCAACATGTTCCATCTCACGAAGCGTAGCCATCCTTCTTCGGACTCTTCAGGAGTTTTTAGACTGTGTTTGGCCGCAAGGGCTACTTCGTTTGCCGCAAGGCCCGTTTCACTTGCCGCAAGGGCTACTTCGTTTGCCGCAAGGCCCCTCTAACCTGCCCACTCCCCTCAACCAAATAGAAATCAACAGGTGGCCTCTTCAAGAAAGTCGGAGATGTCAATCCAGCCCTCTTCAACTGTAAATACAACATACACTCGGGAATAGGAATCTGATCACTCGGCTGCTGAAACCACATGAGATACGTTGAACAATACACATCCATCGTGTCGGGAGTTCCCCAAGCAATCCAATCGCAAATAGATTCGTCTTCACATGGGCCATCGACATCGACAACACGGGATGATACAGGAATCACGATATAAGGTTTCTCTGTCGGAAGCATCATAAAAATAGGCGACTCCAGAATACAATCTGTTCTATACCTCATCACAACATCATACTTAATTTCCATATCCTTCTCATATTTCTTTCGTATCTCATTTGCCATATAGATAGAATAATACATTGACATTGATCTCGGCCTTCCACGAAGTTCTTCCTTGTCTTCATAGGTTTCAACAAGATATCCTCTTGGATTAAAACATGCGAGGCCTTGTCCATGTCCATAGACATACATTGTCTTATGCCATATACCCCTTCCTTCAAAAGGATAGGTGCCTAATCCTTCTTCTTCTCTCCGCCACGTATGAACAAAGAAATCGACATCAATTCCTTTTATAAGTTCAAACATCTTGGGTAAACAAAGATGAAGCATTCGAAAGTCTCCTGAAATCTGAATAGCCACCTTCATTCGCTTAGAGACTGAATGAATCTAAACACATACAGAAGGCGTCCGTTAGGTCGTTTTTCTTTGTATTTGTAGCCAGATAGGTCCGCCACTTCGCAGATGTCTGGATTTTCGTGCCCTGTAGCCATTCATTTACACGGGCCTCGCCTCCCTCCTTACGATCCTTATATCCCTTATCACCTGTTTCCTTACCCTTGACCTTCATCTTGGCGTGAACAAGGCGGAGTTTCGGAGGGTTCGGTTGTAAACAGTCTCTCAGGGTCGCAAACAAAAGAATCTGGACAGATTTCATCGTCGGATTCTTAAGGGCCGGCTGGTTCTCTAGAAGAATTTCATCGACTGAGCCAAATAGTTCCTTTCTCTTTACAATAAATGCCCTCATGCTGTCGTGAAGAATTGTCAGTTCCGTATCAACGGCTTTCTTGACTTTCGCCTTTATGATCGGAAGACAATAGAACTCTCGGAGTTTTTTGACCAGGAGAGCCTTCGAGTTCGGAGGTTTGGCTACACCCTTGGCAACCAGGAGTTCCTTCAGGCCCGCTGTAGTCGGAAGTTTTTTCAAAAGAGTTCCTGACAAATCTCGTATCGCAGGCTTTGAAAGAGGACAGTGCCGAACACAATAGATCGCAGTCTCAGATTCATAGGACGCCGAGGCAGAGCATCCTGAACAGGTTCCTTTCGGAGCTTTTATAGTATTTGCGGCCTGGCCCTCCAGCAAATCATAATTCTCCCATCCTAGAACCTCTAGAGGCTGGCCAGAAACATCCGTTGTCTTCATCACACACCACGCCAAATTACGAATACCAATATCAAACGCCAAGACGGTCCTCATCGATCTATATCTATACAGCCTCAAAGTTTAGGCAGTCTAGAGCTAGTTTACAGATCCAGTTCCGATCGGCTTGAATTCGCGTCCTCTCGGTGAGTTGCGGCCTCCCTCGAATCTCGTATTCAACGCAACTTTCGGAGCAACCGCAGCCATCTGTGATCTATACTGAAATGTCCCGAATAGCTCGGGGGCCTTATCGTAAGGCCTATCTGTGCCAATACCATTCGGAAGATTCGTAGCCGCGATCCAACACTCCGTCGCATCGCACTTTACAACATTCGCAGGCGGCGGCACAACAGATGTATCTAGGCCAAGCGTAGCCCCATTCTGCTGTGACTGACGCTCCCTCGAGATACGAATGATTTCCTCCGAATTCGCCTGGACCCACCCCTTCGTCGCAAACTGCTTCCCCGCAGGAACATTCGCGGCACAATGGGGTCTATAGTCAGTGACTAGACGCCCATCTGACATTGGGGCAGCCCATCCAGGAAAACGACTATCCTGTGTCGCAATTGTGTTTTTCGGAGGAACAACTGTTCTATATGCCGTAGATCTTGATTCGAAGTCGCTGATACCCTTGTAATAATCGGGTTCTGACCGGACACGAAAAAACTGACTATCTGTGGCCATTGTAACCTACTACTGCTGTGGTCTAGGATTTCTACTCATTGCCAAGTTCAACAGGAAAGCCCTCCTCAGGCTTCGCGGAGGATCCCTCGCTACCAGCAAGAGGCTCGGCCACTAAGCTAGATGTCACGTTCTTGTGAAGACTCGGGTTGTCGTGACGCTTGAGTGCCAAGATATAATCCTTCTTGTTCATCTCCTTTGTGGTCGGGACATTCCGCTCCTTCACCAGTGCCTTTAACTCCTTCAACGACATCGATTCATAGTTGACTTCCATGCCCGATGCGTTCGGAGCCGTAGTCGCTGAGGATACGAGAGGAGCTTCGCTCTGGGCCTGCTGGAGAACGGACTTATAGAAGTCCTCGTCATTGATGTTCTCAACCTCGTTCTTATCAAGAGGCGTGGGCTCGGAAATAGGCTCAACGCGGCCATACTGTTCCTGGTCTTGATCTTGGTCTTGGTCTTGGTCTTGGCGATGGCCATGGCCACCCGACTGATGTGCCATTGACATGAGAGTATTCTCAGTCGCCATCTTCAGATCGAGCAGGATGTTCTCCGTTAAGCCAACACGCTTCTCTACCTGAGTGACACGGCTATAGAGATAAAAGCAGACAGCACCAAACACAAGTGCCAAGATCATGCCAATTGTCAAGGAGTCACTTAGAGTATTCATTCTTTTCTCAGAGTCGGTTTTCCGGGAGAGAAGATAAACGCAGAAACTCTAGAATAAAATAGATAGAATGAATAATGACAGAGAGGATTTATTAGAAATTGTAGAGTCATTAGAAAGTGAGTTACAATCTATACTTCCGGAAACATCGCCTGAGCTTCCTAAGAATACAAATGAAACGCTTGAACGTATTCACCTCTATATAAACGAAATTAAAGAGATTGCTAGTGGTATTCGGCTCAATGGAAAGAAGTCGAGGAAATCAAGAAAATCGAGAAAGTCGGGAAAGTAAAAGACCCTTTTCTCTCAAAATCATATCCACGCTACTTTCCTTACAGAGGCCCGTGCCAAGTGTATACGTAAACTGGAGGTTACCTGATGAATCTTTAAAGGCAGGAACAGATAGCCGTTGAATTGAGGGACCTGACCGCTCAACAAGCGAGAACACGTGTGTGCTAATTACACTTACAACATTCGTTTTCTTCCATAGCTGCTGAAGAAAGATATCAGCCGTTCGTTCTCCATCAGGAGGATTTGTGCTGTGAAAGAGTTCGTCAAACAGAACAAGGCCAACTTGCGATTGCGATTGTGTCTGTGATGCCTTTACAAGAATGGATTTCGCAAACTCAACTTCAGACTCAAACATCGACGACGACCCAGGACGATCCTCGAGACGTAAGCCCGTCGCAATCCATGAAAAAGGTTTCAGGATCATCTGGTTAATAAAAAATCCATAACCGAACGTTTGTGCCATATAGACCGAGAGCAAGAGTGATCGTAAAACAGACGATTTGCCTCCCCTATTCGGCCCTGTAAGAAGTGAATGGGACTGCCGCGTGCGAAAATCAAAGGGAACTCTCACAGACGCATCTAGAAACGGATCAAGGCCCCCACGAACTAAGACAAACGGCCTTGAACAGCTTACAAACTTCACGGGCTGTAGATCTTCACATGCGGCTAACCGATAAAGAACTTCAATATCTCCAATGCTTTGAAGTGCTAAGCGGAGACGGAATGGAAGATCCCAGGCCGACGCAAAACTCTTTCTCGGATCCGCAGTCCAGACTTCCAGAACATTTGCGGGTCTCCTGTGCTCGGGCATCCATTCACGCAAACACTCAAGAGCTGCTGATACTTTACCGATCGCCTGTCCCTTCTCAACCATGTCCTTATCAATATGGGCGACGTGATATGAATTTTGAATAGGCTGGTAGATGCTTTGGCCAAGAGAAATAAGCGTGAAAAAAGCCTGGACTAACTGTTTGAGCTCAATCGGCTTACCAGGTTGGAATCCCATTGTTGACAAGAGAACATTTGAATACTCTTCAACTGTAATGGGTAGATTATACCAAACTCTTAGGGCAAGATACGGTAGAACAATCATAAAAAGAGGTGTCATAATTGCGAGAAAAGGAACAGCATACTGCTTGAAATAGGAAACAAGAAGTAATATAAAAGGAACGGTGTCGAGAGTTTCCGTCGCTTTCCATCCCGAAAAGAGAATCTGTTGATATGAATTTGTTTCGACATCGGATCTCTTAAAAAATCCTTCAAGGCTCGATTCAAGTGAACCTATTTCTGTAAAACACGCCTCAAACTTCTCTTTGAGGCCATCACGTTGAATAGCGACGCGTAAATCATTTATAGCTTTCTGGCGACGCTGAAGTGTTGTTGTGTCGGAAGTAAACAAACGGAGTTGTTGTTTCATACAGTCCTTTCCCACAGCTGTCTTGAATCCGAGTGTTTCAATAAGACCCTCCGCCCTTGACTCACGAATAAGTGCTTCTGTATCCATTCTACAAGAAACCAAATGGAAAGCCATTAAATTTGAACGCAATGACTTTGAAAAACACGGTCATTTATGATGGAAAAAAGTATTAAACAATCTGTAGTAATGTCTCTAGAGCCCAGCGCCTTGGTCAGTGCCGTCCTAGCACTGAGGGCCCAGGTAACAGGTTCTGTATCTACGGATATCCTTTCAAGAATACAGAACCTGAAGGGTGTCCTAGATTCGAAGACACTTACATCTGCGCGGAATGGCGGTGATTGGCGGAGAGGATCTGGCCCTACGGTGAATTCATCGTATTGGCGGCCCGCAAAGCAAGGACTACAGCAAAATGGAAGGCCAATGAATCCTGCCACTGCCACTGTCACTGCCACTTCCACTTCCACTTCCGTTGCCTCTTCTGCTGCCTCTAGTCCACAGACAAGAGGAACTGGCGTCTATACAGGCCCCCCGACAGGGCGGTATCAGAGTCGTTTTAAGAACCACTCTGAGCCTCTCGAAGAAAAGATTCTTAATCGTATCATTCGTCTCAAGCTGAATAAGTTCAGCCCGACAACCTATATTGAAATTCGCGACTTTCTCTTTCAGATTCTCGGCCAGGAGTCTATGTCTATGCCTATTGAGGAAGGAGGGGCAGTCATCGCATCAGAAGGTCAGGTTGTTGAGTTCGTAAGAGATTTCATGACAATGGTCTTCAGAAAGGCGGCGGCAGAGGAGACGTATTGTCCCTTGTATGCGAAACTTCTCGCAGAGATTGGTTCAAAGCACTCTGTTATCTTTGATGAGATGGCGAGCTTGTATAAGAACTATATGGAAATCTTTGAGGAGCCCGATGTAAACATGGCGGCGATTGATAATGCGGCCTTTGAAAAGAAGAATATTGAAAAGAAGTATCGCCAGGGCTATAGTCAGTTCATTGCCGAGCTGACCGCACTCGAGATTCTTTCGCTCGATTCACTCAGCGTCACATTCAAGAAGTTAATCAGTCTAACAGATAGTCATTCGAAAATGGCGAATCAGAGGCCTCTAGTTGAAGAATATGTTGATTGTCTTCTGCGTATGTCCAGAGTTCTTAAATCCAGGCAGACACAGTTCTTTACAAAGGCAAAGACCCTGCTTTGGTCAGAAAATAAGGATATATTTACGGCACTTATCCATATCCGAGATGAAACATATACGAGTCTCTCTCCAAAGTCACGATTTCTCTTGATGGATATCCAGGATATCCTTTCTTCATAAAGATACGCGTAAAATAGGCTTCATTAAAGATCATCTTTTTTATGGACTCCAGATAGAAACAACATGCCGCGTCACTCTACTCGCAGAGGTTTGTTTGGAACACTCTACTCCCCGATCAGCCACACGCTGCGTGCCGCCAGATCATCCGTTAATGCGGTAGCGAACACATCAAAGGGTGTCGTTGGCTTAGGTCTGCGTGGTTTGAATAGAATTGGCCACAGCGTGACCAATCATGCGAACATGGCCGTCGGCAATGTTCTGGGCAAGAAAGGCCTGCGTCTATTATCCCGCAGAGGCAGAAACAGTCGCAAGACCCGCCGCAATCGCCGCAATTAAATACCCGGCAACAAGAAAAAATCTTATCTCTAAGTATAGAACTAAAATGGCTCCTATGACATATGCTGAAGCCGTTGGTTACTGTAAGAGTCGGGGAGAGGGCCCTATGAACAATGCTATGAAGTTTGCGACTTGCGTAAGTTCCGCGACGACCAAGAATCGCAGTTTCTTAAATACTGCCAATAAGGTCAATATCCGCGGCAACCCTGTGTCACGCAAGAACCGCAAGAGCCGCAAGAATCGCAAGAACCGCAGGACCACGCACCGCAATCGCCGCAACTAGGCAGCCTAAAAATTGAGTTAGTCTCCGGCTAAAAAGGCGGGCATAAGACAGAAATGAAAATGGCCGAGCTGCGTAGAATGATGAAGTCAAAGGATAAGGATGCTAGCGACACGAAAGATAAGTCTTCTGGTCGTAAGCAACCTGTAAAGAGTAAGCGTCGCGGTGCCAAGGGCGATGATGACGACGAAAGTGTTGATAGTCATGGGAATATCCGTAATCTTATTGCGGATGATGACGATGATGATGAAGACTATACGGAAGGTGAAGCAGATGAGGAAGAAGATTCATTTGATACTGAAGAAACTGATGATACTCATCTGACTCCTGAGCAGCGGAACGTAATTCGGAGGGAGGCACGTAAGGCTGCCATCAGGGCAAGGCAGAAGATCGCGGAGTCAAATAAGAAGTCCAAGGCCAAGGCGAAGCCCAAGTCAAAGGCGAAGTCAAAGGCCAAGGCCAAGGAGGAATCTGATGTAGAAGAGGAAGAGGAGGACGAGGAGGAAGAGGAAGAGCCGAAGCACAAGTGTAAGAGGGCGAAGGCCAAAGCCAAGGCCAAGGCGAAGGCTAAGGCCAAGGAGGAATCGGAAGAGGAGGACGAAGAAGAGGAGGAAGACGAAGAGGAAGAGGAAGACGAGGATGAGGATGAGGATGATGACGAGGAGGAGGATGAGGAGATGCCTGGCATCAGCATCAACTTTGGGTCCTTCGGAATGGGCTCAGACGACTTTGCCGAGCGTATGATTCCCAAGCGTTACAATCTGAAGAAGGAGTCTGAGGATGTTCGGAAGTTCGTCAAGCTCGTCACGAAGCCTCATGAGGAGAATACGATTGACGACCAGATTGATCAGTTCAAGGAACTGAAGCCCGAGAAGCAGAAGCAGATGCTAGAGGCCCTTGATCGCAAGACGCCGTCCTCTGAAGAGAATCTCATGTTCAAGATTCTTGGCATGAAGCTTCCTCCTGATACCCAGACGATGGTCCTATCAAAGTATAACTCTCTACAGACTCTCGATACAAGCAGTGGTGAATTCTTCAAGCTCCGGGCGTGGCTAGAGAAGCTAACGAGTCTTCCTCTTGGCATTTACAAGGAAATTCCTGTCAAGATGGGTGATGGTCAGGAGGCCTGTGGTGCCTTTATGGAGCGGGCAAAGCGTTGTCTCGGAGAGGCGATCTATGGTCAGGACGAGGCCAAAATGCAAATCCTTCAATTTATCGCAACCAAGATCGCAAATCCGAATGGCAAGGGTCTATCACTCATTCTTTCAGGGCCTCCTGGCATTGGCAAGACGAGTCTAATTAAGAACGGCATCGCAAAAGCTCTCGGTTGGCCCTTCCAGTTCATCTCTCTCGGTGGTGATTCAGATGCGACGACTTATACGGGCCATCAGCTTGTCTATGAGTCAAGTCATGCGGGCAAGATTGCGAATTCACTCATTCAGGCAAAGAGCATGAGCATGGTTCTGATGTTTGATGAGCTTGATAAGATCTCTGCTACGCCGAAGGGCGAGGAGGTTCAGAATCTGCTCATCCACCTCACGGACTCTGTCCAGAATGAGGATTTCGAGGATAAGTATCTATCAGGTGTCCCGCTTGATCTAAGCAAGGTTCTCTTCACGTTCTCTGCGAACGACCTTGGAAAGATTGATCGTGTTCTCCTCGACCGTATGATGGTCATCCAGCTTCAGGGATATTCACAGAAGGAGAAGCTCGCTATTTGCGAGAACTTCTTGCTTCCCGCCGCTCTCAATGAGGTCAATCTGAATGAGAAGGTCGCGATCAGCAAGGATATCTTGGAGCACATTCTCAGGGAGTATGCGTCAGATGAGACAGGTGTTCGTCAGCTGAAGCGTTGTATTGAGCAGGTCACGCAGAAGATCAACATGCTGCGGATCTTTAATGCGAAGGAGCTCCCGTTCTATATCAAGGACTTTCAGCTCCCGTTTGTTGTTAAGAAGGAGCACGTGGATCTCTTTCTTAAGAAGAAGGTGGTCAACGAGAGTTTCTCGCAGCTTTACACCTAAACAAAAAGCACTTGTATAATTTAAATGCTTGATACTGACAGTATTTTGGCAATATCAACTGCATCTGGTGTTTTTTTATGTTTTATCACTCTTGTAATGACAAGTTTAATATCTTCTTGTAATTGTGCTGCATGTAGACGCAACTGTGCCAGGAAATGTAAGCGCGATTGTGATCGTGATTGTAACTGTAAACGCGAACGATCGGAAACAGATGAAGATCTTGTAACGACCTCGACCTCGACCTCTACTTCGTCTGCTGCGTAGATACAGTTACAGCTGGTGCGACCATTTGAAGATCTTGTTTATCCCGCTCGGCTTTCATTGCCGCTAGCTTTGTCTCCATTTCATTCGAGACGTTTGCTTTGGACTCAGAGTTACATGTTGTTCCTTCACCCCATCGATTCTTTACACACCGAGGTTGAGACTTTGCGGGCATTCTATAAGGATCTAAAATAGTTTTTAAGATCTTCTTCAACAAAATAAATGACTTCTACCAAGAGTTTTGCTAGAGTTGATTCATTGACAAGTTTCTTCCAGAAAGGAAAGCCAAGAAGACCATATTCTGTTCTATCGGGAACAGGTGAGATTAATTGACTGGGCCTTACTACACGGACAGGCAAGATATCTAAACCAGGAATACACCGCTGTAGTGTTAAGAGTTCATCTACATTACGCCAGTCGCTAATGACAAATTTTGTCTGACCTTTTTTCATTTCTTTCTGAAGTTGGATCGCAACCTTCTTAGCCCAGCAACCAGGATCATGAAGCCGTGCCTCTTCTGCGACACGAATAATCTCCTCTCTAAGTGTTCTCGATCCATTTGGTAACACCTCCGCTTTTTTCTTCTGATCATGACACCATTCGAGAGGAATTTTATGATCGGCAGCGACCGTCTCTTTGATTGTATCCGCAAAGGCGAAGCGTTGAAAGTCATAGGACTCGACCAAAATCTTCGCAACGGAATCTTTTCCTGACTGGGACCATCCAGATAAAAGAACAATAAAAGGAGGAGCCATTCTCTATTCTTTACAGAGACTAGAGGATGGACTTTATGCTACAGAAAATTGCTTTTAAACTCGCGATGTTTCTTGTTATTGTAGGTTCTTTTGTATGGCTCTTTGTTGGTATAATGACATGGAACCCTCTTGAAGTTTATCTAGGCAAAGGAGTTGCCAGAGTTATTTATCTACTTGTAGGTCTATCAGCTGCCTACATTGCCTTTAATCGTGATACCTATCTGCCATTTCTTGGCGAGACTGTAATGCCCTGTGGGGCCATTGCCGACAAGACGCCCCCGGGTGCGACAAAGGAACTCCGTGTTCAGGTGCCGCCTGGTTCCAAAGTTCTGTTCTGGGCCGCCGAGCCTGGGATGGAGGACTTGAAGCAAATAAAAGACTGGCAGCACGCCTATACCAAGTTTGAAAACGCAGGAGTTACGACTGCGGGAGAGGATGGAATCGCAGTTCTCAAAGTTAGATCCCCGCAGCCCTACACCGTTCCGTTCAAGGGACGCTTGGAACCCCACGTTCATTTTAGAATCTGTTCATCGTCTGGTATGTTAAGCCGCGTAAAAACAGTCTATGTTCAGGATGAACACGTGGAAGGATTTTATTCATCCTAAGTAGAACAAAAAATGAACTCTGTCACCGATGCTTTCAGTTCAATGATGGGCTTGGCGAAGACAAACAATGTCCCGCCGCCTGCGAATGCGTCGCAGAAACAGGCAGGTGGCCGTAGACGTAAAGGGACGCGTAAGGGGCGTAAGCAGACTCGTAAGAATCGCAAGCAGAGCCGTCGCAATCGCCATTAGGCCTTTTTTGCCTTAAGGAAGTAGATATAATTGCTCTGACCAATTACAGGGCCCGAAAGAGACTGTGTAGACTCATCGTTAAACAAGTTCCACTTGTCTGACAATGGGCTCTTTGCTTGTGCCACATAATGACCGCCGCCAGAAGATCCATGATGGTCTACAATAGCGAAACACTGATATGCCTGTTTCTGACTCGGCTCAGGAGAGTCGGGTGAGAAGAACTGGCCAAATGTAATCGACTCATGATTGGAAAACTGAATCGGTGTATGGATCTTACGATTGTCCACAGTAAAGCGTTTCGCAACAAGACACAGCATACGAGGAAGACGCCAGATTGTCGACTTACGGACTGCGACCGTCCTAGTCGGCTTACAGTGGTCACAGGCATACCCCTCAATTTCTTCCTCCTTCATTTCCTCTTGAAGCATCTGCTCAATCGTTGGAGGCTCGGAGGCCTTGTTCGGAATCGGCATCTTCAGACAATTAAATGTCTCCCACGTATCCACTGACTTCTCGCATGTCTTACATGTCATCGTAACACGAAGAAGTCCGTAAATCATTTCTGTAAAGGGCGAATACTGCTTTCCAAAGAACCCCTTCCAGGACTCTAGAGCAGACTGAATTGCCCTGTCCTTGGAAGTCTGTGGAGGCCCCCGAGTAATCTGGATATTGACTTCTTCGGCTAGGCCCTCGTGAATCTGATCAAGAAGAAACACCAGACATTCGTGGCTATCGTGTTGGTGAGGAATCAGGAAATGGTCAAACCCTGCGGCCTTGGCGGCGGGCATCATCGCCTGGAGAAAGCCTTCGGGTTTAATGTAGGCAGGCTTGGATCCCGACCAGAGTGCCTTTAAGAGATCTGAATATCCTCGGACAAGTTCAACCTTGGGTTCATTCTGCTTTCGATTCACCCACTGGTCGTGCTTGTTCTCAAGAAAGAATGACGTCATTTCTGTATTGTGACGAAGGGCCTGAAGAGTCGCATTTAGATAACAGGTGTTTCGCATGTTCATAAGTCCAGTAACGCCTTTGATCTCTTGCGGAAGTGGAGTCTCCATACTGTTCTTACGGAGGCTACTGTTTAAACTTGAAACATTACGGTGGGAATTTATCGGGCCAGATGAGAAGAATGAGTCAATACGAGTCTGTGTATGGGATTGGTTTGCTGGACGATATACATAATTATTTCCCTGAATTGCTGTATAACCAGGAGGCATTTGACTCCCCTGTTCTGACATACGTGAGGAGACAGACGCGAGAGCGGTTTGATTTGTTTTCACATGGCGAACGTCAGTGGCGAGCTTCACAACCTGTATCTTCGGCTGCTGTTGCGACTGGTGCTGCTGCGACTGGTGCTGCTGCTGCGACTGCGACTGCTTCTGGATTTGCTGCGCATCGGCGGGCATTTTCAAGAACTATGGCTACCCCTAGCCCCAGCACACCCATCAATTCAACTTTACCCACTACATCAAATGCTGATATTCTTACAACACGCCTTCTCTTAACTCTGATGTCAATACCCACAGGAGGACCTCTTGGAGCAGGAGAAAATAGCTTTCTACAACCCGTTCTTGTAAGACCCACCGCCGAAGAAATCGAGGCAAATACAACGGTTGGCCATGTCGTCAGTGATGAGCCTGTTTCCTGTGCTATCTGCCAAGATGTCTTGACGCCCGAACAAGAAGGACGCAAACTTCTCGGATGCGGCCACTGGTTCCATCGTGGTTGTATCGATACCTGGCTCACCCGCAACGTTCGGTGCCCTAACTGTCGCCACGATGTAAGAGTGCCGCTGGTCAACTAAAAAATAGATATATGTAGAGATGGGGGCTACACACTCTAAGAAAACCAAGAAAGCACAGCCCATTTTTAAGCGTGGCAGATTGCACGTAGGTAGCACCTATAAACTACAAATGAAAGCTGGAAAGAATTTTTATAGATCGGATACATGTAAGAAGCTTACAAGGAAAGAAAAATGTAAATATGGTTATATTTTACACTTTGGAAAGGAACAACTGAAGGATTGTTACACATTTGCTAACTTTAAATTTAAGAGATGCACCCCAAGAAGACGATTAGTCTAAAAAAACAACTTTATAATCAGCATCACTCAAGAGTAGCAGTTGCTTCAAGGGCAGAGTAGAAAACAACTGCCATATTTCATTAACATATATTTTTGTTTTTTATCAGATGTTTTTATAATATCAAGAGACATATTCATAATATGAAACCACTTGTTATTATGTAATTCGTAGAATCGAAACACTCTATTTTCCATGGCAAAAAAGATTACAATTTCAGACTTCAAATTTTAGACATCTATGACATCACCTTGCCAAGATCCTCAGGTAGAGGAGTAATTGACGTCGCATAGTGCTTCTCAATCTCTTTCAACATCAGAACCTCATCGGGGCCAACCAGATTGATCGCAGTGCCCTTGCGGCCAAAGCGACCTGAACGACCAATACGATGGATATAGTTCTCCTGGCTCGTCGGGAGCTCATAATTAATTACAAGACTGACCTGCTGGACATCAATACCCCGAGCAAGGAGATCCGTGCTAATCAGAACACGCACAGATCCATTACGAAACTCCTGCATACGCCGCTTCCGCTCCCCTACATCCATCTCTCCGTGGATGAATGAGAGAGGAAATCCCTGCGTGCCTAGCTTCTCAGCGAGCCACTCCACACGCTGCCGCTTATTACAATAGATCATTGCCTGATTGATATTCAGCTGTGAGTAGATATCCTGTAGTGCCTCAATCTTCCACTCCTCCTTCGGAACCTCGACGAAATGCTGCTTGATTCCATCCAGCGTGACTTCCTCGGGCGGGATCAGAATCTTAACAGGATTACGGAGAAGACGCGAGGCAACCGCAATGACCTCAGGCGGCATTGTCGCAGAGAAGAGGGCCACCTGGGTTGACTGCGGAAAGCCGAGGTCCAAGATACACATGACCTGCTCGTGGAACTTGTCCTCGAGCATCTGATCTGCCTCATCCATGATCAGAACACGAATGTTGTTACGAGGGAGAGCAGGGCCCCCACCAGTCAGTGCCTTCCGGTTCATTAGGTCATAAATACGACCAGGAGTGCCAACAATGAACTGGGCCCCCTTATCTAGAGCCCTCAAATCATGATGAAGCTCAGTTCCACCAACCGCACAATAGACTGAAAGGGGGATCTTTGAACTGATTGCCTTCGCAACGGTCTCAATCTGCTGGGCCAACTCCCTCGTCGGCGTGAGAACAAGAACCTGGGGCGTCTTGAGTGCGGGGTCGCAACGGGCCATTGAACCAATACAGAACGTTCCAGTCTTTCCAGTGCCTGACTGTGCCTGGGCTAGAATGTCCGAGCCCTCCGCGATAGGCTTAATGCCACGCTGCTGAATGGGAGACGGCTTCTCGAAACCGTGGCCATAGATGCCTCGTAGAAGATTGTCAGAGAGATTCATATCATCGAATGTGTTGTAGACCTTGTATTCCTTTCCCTCCGTAGAAGGAATCGTGAGAGAGTTAGAAGAAGTAGAAACAGAAGCAGTTTCCATAGTGTTATGCCGTACCTATAATTTTGGAGTGAGTCAATTTTAGGTAGGTAAAAATGAATGGAATATTTTCATCAAAGTAAGCAGAAGAAAACATGGCCCAACCAGATGACAGTGGTGGAAATATGGTAGATGCTGCGAATCTTAAAGATGAGCTGGAGGCGACTCTCAATGCTCAGCCCTCCATTAATAACGCACACTCAAAGAAAAGTTACGACCCTCTTTCAGTTCTTCATCGGCACCACCCAGAGTGTATCTTGGATTATTCCGAAAGTGTTCTTCATAAGCTTCCTCTAAAGACAGTAGGGTCGATGAATGTGGATCCGAATCATAAGAGTCAGCCTTTCTTGAGCCAATACGAAAAGACACGAATTCTTGGGTTTAGGACAAATCAGCTGGCACAAGGGGCACGGGCATTTGTTACAGTGCCTGATCATATTGTAAATACTCTTGATATCGCAAAGATGGAGTTGGAGCAGCGGCGTCTTCCCTTTATTGTGAAGAGGCCCATGCCTGATGGTTCCTTTGAATATTGGCGCCTGAGTGATCTTATGATCCTATGAAGACATGAGTGATCTTATGATCCTATGAAGACATGAGTGATCTTATGATCCTATGATGCTCTAGACAACATTGAGTCTCTCAATATACCACGCTTGCCAATATTCATTCTGTTTTCCTCCAGTCGTTGAGATCGTCAAAAACTTAATGAATGATCTGTTAACAACATGCTCAAGAGTCGGTGTTTCAATAATAAACTCGCGATCCGTTTCTTTTATTGTTGTGGACGACGAGCACATATCCTTCCACTCGGCATTCTCTTTTTCAACAATGCGATTTACTTCTTCCAAGACTAACTCGGGATTCGCATACGCTACATCAAAATCCTTATCCTGTCTAACGTGTTCCCAATACGAATCCAAACTACACCATTGACGTATGATCCACACAAACTTCATTCTATTCTAAGACTTTAAAAAATACGTATCCGCTTTTCAGGAAGAATATACAACGGGTCTGATGTTTTAATATCAAAGGCATCATACCATTCCTGAAACTGAGAGACAACTAGATTTACACGGAGGGGTGGCGGGGCATGACGATCTACAAAAAGACTCTGAAGAATCTTGGCCTGTTTCTCCTTTACACGCCATGAAACAGCAAACGATGTAAAGAATTGCCGATATGCCTTTTTCTTAAATGTCTCTGATATCCCCTCTTTATCAAGTCGAATCCGTAGAGCATCCAGAGCAATTGCGAGGCCTCCTAAGTCTGCTATGTTCTCACTTAGTGTCAATGAACCATTTACATGGTATCCAAACACTTTCTGTTTATTAAATAGATACACTAACTCTTTTGCTTTCTTAGTATAAGCGTGAGTGTCAGAGGGTAACCACCATTGCTTCCTAAATCCGTCGGGATCATATTCCTTTCCATCTTCATCAAATGCGTGTGTCATTTCGTGTCCTATAATTGCCCCGAGGCCTCCATAATTAAATCCTAAATCTTGTATTGCCTCGTCCTCATCAAAAAAAGGCCACTCAAGAGATCCAGATGGAATTACAATTTCATTTCCAGGTGAGAAATAATACGCATTGACTGCGAAGACAGATTCATCCCAGTCTTTTTGCTTATTTCTTCGTTCACCAAGACGCTTGAATTCAAAATCTGTTCTCCAGGATCCCAATGAAAGGAGATTTTCTACGAAATTATGACTCTGGAGAGGCGGAAGTTCAAGATGTCTAAATGTATCAGGATAGGCAACACTGGCCTTCATTTTCTTTATTTTTTCTTTAGCCGCCTCTTTTGATTGCGGGCTTAGCCAATCGACAGAATCCATACGTCTATAGGCAGCGTCCTGTATTTCTTTTGTGAAGAGTAAGGCATCCTTCTTACGTTTTGGCGTAGTATACTCTAGAATATAAAGTCGCGATAAGAAAGGCGTCATCCAATCGCTTATTGCCTCGACCGTTAATAGATGTTGTGGCGTTTTCATTGTCTGTCCCCTCAGTTCCTTGTGAAAGAAACGGAAATGTATATCATCATAAGGCGGCGGTAAATATTTAAGAGAATGTAAAAGAACTTCTAATGAAAACAGTAGCCTCCAGTCGTGAAGAGACAGTAAGTTAAAAAATCTCTGAAGAGATTCAATCCAATACTTGGAATCAACAAAGATAACCTGTGTTTTCCAGTTTTCTAGACCAAGACTCTCAAAGAGAACGGCCCACGGAATATCTGGAAACTCCCTTGAAAGAGCAAGACCTGTTGTTTCATACTTTTCGTCGTTTATACGCAGACTTATCTCAATCTCATCGGAGAGTTTCTTTTCTAATGAGACAACATCACTTAGTTTCTCAATTTCAAATTTCTGTCCAATTATATCTAACATTCTCGCATAATGAAGAAGTGCCTTTCCCTTTCCTGGAGCAGTGCTGCTGTAATAAGAAGAATCAGGCAAACCAACAGTCCCTACACCTAGATTTAAATGATATTCTGTATGTTTGCTGTTTTGATACTCTGCGTATAGCCAGAATAGGCCTTTTATTTTGTATTTAGATAACTCACCGAGAGTGCGGGCAATATCTTCTTTGTCACGCAAACAATCAAAACGTCGCAGTATCTTTTTTACAGTGTCAACGCTGTGTTTCTGTTCGCCTGGATGTAGAGCAGATTGTGCTACTAGGCCAATGCCTCTTTGGTATTTTTCAATAATATCCATTGACGCATTATTGGGTTTCTTACTTATTTCCACACATTCTTTGATAATCTGGTGGTTTCGTTTTGATATTAACTCTTCAATCTCCTCACTGATTCCAAAGGAGGAGATGTAAGGAGGAACATGAACTCTCTTCAACCAATTACCATTTATATAACGAAAGAAATCAGAGCCTGGACTCAAATGATTTATCTGAAGTGGGGGTGGTAGACTCGGGTGATTCAACTTCAGATAATTCTTCTTTTTTCGTGTTTTGTTTAAACGATATGAAAGGCTCATACCTATTCCTATTACTATTATTATCCTTTATTTTTAAAAGACGACATCCCTCCGTAAATGAACGGCGGCCTTGTCTCTTTAAAATCAAAATCATAAGACGGCGATCATAAAGAGAGTAACTCATTTAGGAGACCACCCTTCTACTCTAGTTCACTACATTTTAAAACCTCCTCTCTCTTTCCAGGAAGAAAGGCCTTCGTAATTACAGAGATAAGAGGATTTGCGGGCCCTACAACTTCCCAGCTACACGATTCGTAGTAATTGGTGTCATTATAATAATAAAGAAACTTTGAACCCTCCTTTGCCAGAAGTCTATACCCAAGAGTCTGTAAATGGGCCGCAGTCAACATTGTGTTCAAATGTTCATCAGGCATATGTGTCCATCGGACTACGAGAAGCGAGGGTCTAAATCTCGCTTCAATCACCGAGGATAGAACAAGATGCTCCTTTCCAGGCAAATCAATCTTTAAAAGATCAATGTGTGCCTCGTCCTTGGTAAATCCAAGCGTCTCTGAGATGGCCTCCACTTTTTCTCTGAATGAAGAGGTTACCACCTTTTCTCCATTAATCAGAAGTTCTCCAGGATATAGAAAGGGCATGCTTGAATCAAGATGGATATTTCTCGGAAGAATCCATTTTTTGAGTGCGGCCTTTACAAAGTCTGAGCTTTCACTCCCTGCCTTTCGTGTCTTTAATACATCTTTGATTGCCTCCCATTCCTGCTGTGCGGCAGGCTTCGGCTCAAACAGATGGAGTTTACACCCTAGCATTTCTCCTATCTCAAGTTCCGGGAGAGGGGAGGGGCTTGAACCAACGGATACAAAAACAGTCTTGGATCCCTTCGATGAAAAAAAGTCCCAAATAGAATCTAACATAGGAAACTTATCACCCTCCGCTCCAAGACTTATTGTCTTGATATCCATTCTTCATTCATCTCTTATTTACTGCGTCCAGCGTTTTCCGCAGTTCACACACTGAATAAAGATCGTCATCGGCTCATCCGCAGAGCGAGTCTGAAGTTCATAATAGGTGCACTGTCTCTTATGGCAGCGACCACAGAAGAACTGGTCTGTCGCATTTGCCTTATTGCCCTCCAGAAGTCTCTGTTCTCTCTGAAACTGCTTCTCGGCCAAGTCCTTATTTCGTTCAGGAAAGATTTCTGTGTTGCTCCATGACATTAAATCTTCAAAACGGAATTCACCCTTTGTATACCGAAGAAGAAGTTGGGAATTTTCAATATAGGAGTTAGGCTGTAGATTCGAACAGATTTGGCGAACCTTGCGATTATAAAGACTCCTAAACTGAGGAAATGACCAGTCCCGAATAATATAGTGTTTGGTTGCCTCGTCAATACAATGCGAATAGATCGCGGCCTCTAACTCTTTCGTTTGTGTTTCGGTAAGTTTCCCCTTAAAATACTCTGTAAGAAGGGCATGTGTCTTTAGACGAACTTCATGATCTTGATCCTTCTGGAGTTGCTCAGAAATACGCTTATAGCCATCTAGGAAAGTAGAGGTGACCTTTGAATTTCCGAACTGGCCGCGGTTTGTATCGATGCCCTTCTTACGTCTAGAACGGCTGCGAATAGCCCTTGAGGGTGTCTCTCCGAGTTCATCTGCGGCTCCGTCGTCTTCTACAATGCCTGTATCTACCTCAATCTCTGCCTCTGCCTCTACTTCACCATCTGCCTCTTCCTCATCACCTGCCTCATCCTCTTCATCAACTGCCTCATCTTCTGCCTCTACATCCGCATCCGCATCAGCCTCAACGTCAGCATCAACCTCAACGTCTGCGTCAACCTCAGCCACTTCCTCTTCCTCTTCTCCTTCCTCCTCTTCATCCATCGAATCAAATCCACCATATGCCGATGTATAGAATGCCTCGTAGTCCTCTGTCTTGAATGGAATTACATGAGTAATATCATCTTCGGATGCCGTTGTAAAGACTAGAATATCTCCGAATACTAGCATTGAATCGTGAGGAGGAGGAAGCTCATGTTTATTTTCTGTTCCCGCCTTTCCTGTCTGATATCCAAAGAGCTGAAGATACTTATTCTTATACTTGTATGTTCCAAGATGCTCAGGAGTTGTCTTCTTTTTTAGACTCTTCTGAATGTCAGCGAGTGTTACTGTAGCGGGCAACTTTACTTGTTTTACTTCCCCCTTCACCGTCAAATGAAGAGATTGGACAAGTGACATCTTTTATTGATTAACAGCAAAGCTTAAAATGGCCTCAACTTTACTTACTAGGGAATACTCCATGTTTAAAAGAATATGGACACCAAAGACACAAATGCCTATATCAAAGACATCGTCGTATGAAATTATCTTGTATGACGCAGGGGCTATCCAGGGTCTTCTCCATCCAACTCTAGGATGGAAACTCTATGAAATTCTATCTCGTGAATTGTTCCCTGATGGAACAGTGCATGAGATATGTAATGAATTGCCTGATTATAAGACGCCTCTTCATTATTTTTCAATTACGCCTTATTCTCTGTCGTCTGAACCGCAGTCGTGGGCTCTGCTGTCGCTACAGGAGTATTCGATACAGCTACAGCTTTTACCTGTGCCTCTTGTGCTACCGCCACCGCTGTCACAACAGTCGCTACAGAAGCTTCCACCACCTTCTCAGCCTCTTTCACAAGCGGCTTCAACGCAGGCACGGCATCCACAACCTTCTCTTTTACGCCATCGGCCAAAGAAACTAAATTCTCCGACGCAAAGAGTCCAACCGACGCCATTGAACACGGCATCAAGCTAAACCACCGTTTCACAGCCTTCGGCAACTCAGGAATAGGTATAAGATCAAGAACAGCCGGTAAGACTTCATCTACGGCAACTAGGACTTTCTCGAAGATAGCAGCTTCAATCTTCTTTTGATCCGCCGTTAGATCTATCTTTTTATCGAGCTCAGCCCTTTCCTCCACAAGCATCTTCTTTACAAGATTTAATACCAATTTCTTCTTTTGATCCTGTGTCATATTTGTATACAGCTGGACTTTCATAAGAAGAGGAACAGCGGCTTGAAGTAAGGATGAAATTGTCCACGGGCCGCTTCCCTTCTTATCTTTAACGAACTGGATGAGATCGGAGGATTCCATTCTACAGGGTGGTGATTTTTTTAGCTCGCTCTTTTTCCGTAGAGGTCCCAGATATGTATACACAGACCACTATAGCAATTGTCCTGGCGGCTATACTCTTTGTAGCCTATTTACAAGTGTCCGGTTTCTATGCCTCGCGTGATTCATTTAAGTCAAGAAACGTGATTCCCGAGATGCCTGAGGAAGCTGTGGCGCCTCCTATTTTGGTGCCATCGCCTCCTCCTCCGCCTGTCATGAAACAGCGTCTTGATGAACCCCAGAATTCAGATCCTTACGATGACACCCGTGGAGACTCCGATATCAAAGATAACTTACGGCACCCCGAGCGTCTTTTTGGCCCGACCTCTAGTCCCGACGATACCGATACGGCTGTAAGTTCTGGTGTTGCCTCTCCTCTTACAAATAATACTCTTCAGAGTTTCTCTCCCGAATATGCTCAAAATGGCGGTGAGTTTATTCCTGGTGGCATCTTTGCCAACGATACATTTGAAACACCGAATTATTCAGCTATCTAAGGCCTTTTGAATAGAATAGTATAGAACACAGCACATGGATACGAATGGCTCAATAAGAAACAGTGAAAAGGCATCTAGGACTTCTTTTCGTCCATCCTCCGTCGAACCTGCTCTCCTGGGTTTAGCCAGGCAATTCCTGGAGAGCTATACATTTGATATGATACGTATCCGTCAGCAGCTGTATCCTGAAAAGATGGAGAACGCTGTTTCAAGAAATACATATTATGTCTTAGGTAATGAACAGCGATTCGAACCAGGATTTCTTGTGTGTATGAAAGACAAACCTCTCGTATTTATGAATTCTCGGTTAAATTACGGATTTACTTTGCGGCTGCGACTCCATGAATCCCTCCATCGCGAGGGGGCGATTTTTGTTGGAACTCTCGACACGGTCCACGGAACTCTACGTCTTGAAGATGTCTTTTTATATCTAGGAAAAACATACTGTCAGAGCCCTTATTCAAAGCGGTATGCTGTTCTTCAGGATTTCTATAAGAATGCATTTGTCCAAGATACACGTCTTTCAAATATGACTGTGTTTGTAGCCGAGCCGAGACCTCTCGCGACTTTAATGGATGCGGTCGACTCGAATCAGTTTCATAGCATCGATCTCATTCCTGAACAGGGTGGTCGGCGGAGATGGCATATTCCTCTTGTTCTCTATCAAAATCAGCAGCTACCGAAGAAAGCGACTGCGACGGAAATTCTGGCCTACAATTTGGCACAGACATCGTCGGCCTTGCCATTGTCATTGCCCTTACCTGTAAAAGAGGTTGTCTTAACGGAGGAGCGGGTTGCGATTGCTACGAAAGTTCCTGGCCTTCCTGATACCTTTGATTTGTTCAGTAAAGACAAGAAGTTGATTGGACGGGCAGCGGTTCAAAAGGCGGAGATTAGCATGAAGATGAGACAGATAGCTATAGCAACAGCAGCAGTCACAGTGAGTGTTCTATGGGACGATGAATTCCTTCGTTATAAGATTATTGATCTTTCGACAAAAGAAGCAGATATGTCAGGGCTTTTCAAGGTATCCGCCGTTTCAGTGCCTTGAAAATCTGTGACACGGCAAACAGGTTCTTGTGTATACCCTTTTCTTGTAAGAGACGTCGTTGATACCGAATAGCCGTCAGAGAGCTTGTATCGAGTGGAAATGCTTTCTGGCCATTCCATTGAAACGATCGGAGTTGTTTGGTTTGTGATGGAGTTCTTGTCTTTTCTAGGTGCCATTCGAGTATGGCAAAAGAGATGTAAGATTGAATGAGATCAGGGGTATTCGATATGGTAGACCGACAGAGTGGGCAAGTCAAATGTTCTTTATTTTTAGTCCAGCGTTCAAAACAATTTCTATCAAAAACATGCTGACAATCAAGAGTAACTTTGTGCTCCTCTTGAATCTCAGTTAGGCATATGCTACACTCCATACTGGGCCTGTGTTTTTTAAAGGACTCTAGTAGAAATGGGCACAAGGCGCAATAGAAAAACAAGTCGTAAGTTAAATCGTAAGACAAGAGGCGGTGGCTGGGGCTTTACAGGTGCCGCGTCCATTCCCGGTCAAGTGAATAATCCCCTTGTCTACTCTGGAATTGGAGACTGCCGTGCCACGCAGCCGCCGAGCTTCATCTCAACAAGCCAATACGGACGCTATACGGGTCTTCCTGGAATGTCTGGAGGCCGCAGACGTAAGCAAAAAGGCGGACGCTACGGATTCAGCATGACTGATATGGCAAGTGTAGCCCCGAATGGGTCTGCGTGGTGGGCTGGCACCTATCCTCCTGTCCAGCGTCTGGCCTGTGAGGGATCTACACCCAACCCGATGAACCCTGGACCGCACACGCCGAGCACACAGCCTCCTATCCAGGGAGGTGGTGGTCCCTTATCCTTGGGAGGCGATAATCTTGCCTTCTATTCCCCGACGGCGGGCTACAGCCAGGGTGTCAGCACATTCAAGGATTCTGTCGGCGCACCTGTTCAGATCCAGACTCCGTATGATGCGAGATCCATGAACTCCGCGTGCCTAACAACAGGCGGCCCGCCGCCTCTGACAGGGGCTCTCCAGAAGGGAGGTAGACGATCAAGGACCAGACGTGTTGGTCCTAAGCGTCCCCGCTCAGGTTCGAGATCGAGATCGCGGTCGCCCAAGAGACCCAAGGTCTAATCATCTTCAATTAAACAATCATTTTGTTCATTTTCTTCAAGTTCTTGCGTTTCAGATTGAGTCTCTGATGACTGAATCTTATACGCACACTTCCTGTAATATACCCTTCTCTGCCTCCATTGGCCTTGATAGATCCCATGACTATCAACAATGTCGACAATGAGGGGATCAACTTGCCGCTCCGATACACGCACACGTAAGATACGACCTGTGCTCTGCTCAACCTTCTTTCTTGGTGTTGCCAGAATAACGGTATTCAGAACCTTGATATTCATTGCCTCCGACGCCATTGAATAAGACGCTAGAAGAATTTTAGCAGTCGCAGCCTCCGACTCACGCTTTTCTTCCTTCATGCCTCCAATATAATACGCCATCGTGTGGCCTGAATTGGCCATGAGTTCTTCAATCCGATTCAAATGGCCAATCCGTTCACTGAGAACAAGAACACGACGATGAGGATGCTCACAAACTTCTTTTAAGAGTTTGACTATACGCTGGTTACGTTCTTCACATTCAACAACATGGGTAAGAAGTCTGGCTGTGATCATTTCACCCCGATAATCCACAGGAATCTCATTGTATTTGGGATCATCACACTCAAAGATTTCTTGCCTGACCACTACGGTTGGGTCGGGCTCCCGAGTCTTTTCCCAGTAAACAGGCTTACCGAGAAACCATTCAAAGACTTTTGTGAGTCCATCATCCCGAGTTGGTGTGGCTGAGAGGCCGAGCATATGCCTTGTTTGGACTTTCATAAGAGCACGGCTGAAATGGGCCGCACCCAGATGATGGCATTCATCAAAGATTGTAAAGCCGTAGGATTCAAATGTCTTTTCGGGAAACTCTCGGCCGCAGAGTGTCTGGATCATACAAATGGTAACGTCGTAGGAAGAAGGTTCAACTTCACACTTATTGCCCTGAAGAATCCCGACACGGAGATTTGGCATGACCGCGGCCATCTCTCCACGCCATTGGTTCATTAAGAATTCCTTATCAACCACGATCAAGAATCGAAGGCCGAGCCGAGCCGCAATGGCCAGGGCCATAAATGTCTTTCCCTTTCCACACGGAACACAAATGAGGCCGTTCGAATCCGAGTCCAAGAATTTGGTGATAATCTCTTCCTGGTAGGGATAAGGGCTGCCCGTAAAGTGTTTAGCGAGAGTTGTTAGGGGCTTTCCATCGGAGATTGTTTGACCCTGGGCCTCGCCGTATGTCTCTGTGGCCCAGCACCGAGGAACATAGAACTTTGTCGGGGACTCCATATAGACTGTAAATGAGGTTTCAGGGCCTCTTACAGGCTTTCCTTTTACCAAGGGAGCGACTGTAAGATCTTTTCTGAGCTTTTGTGTGGACCTCGGTGTTAAACTACTTTTCTTAATGGCATATCCATGGGCTGTAAGAATACGGTCGATGGATGTGTTAGATGACATACTCTGTGATGTCTTTTGCTTCTTCAACTAGGTCTGTCAAATTTACTTGCGTCCATTGCGGCGATTCTTACGCGTCTTACGGTTAGTGCGGCGACTCTTACCGCGATGACCTGTATTAACGGTTTTCCAGTGTTTGGCGGGAGCTACAGGATTGGCAGCAGCGGCTGCTTTTGCTGCGTTCGCCGCCTTGGCAGCGGCAGATGCTCTATTTTTTGCCTCCGCCTCTATACCCACATAATGGAGCTTTCCTTTATTATTTAATCTTGTTATCTTCATTACCTCGGCATATTGAGCTGCCGCTCTACCAGCCTCCTGTTGACCAGCATAATCCGCACCAGCTTTAGCCGCCGCCGTCGCTCCCATAGAAAACGCCCTTGCCATTTCAGTCTGAAACTCCGGACCATACACAGGGCCTTGATTTACAGGAGCAGAAGAGAGTCCTGTATACATGCTAAACGGAGACCAGTTTGATGAAGGGGCAGCGGCAGCGGCAGAGACAGAAGCAGGAGCCGCTGCAGCAGCTGCGTTGGCGGCAGCCCTCTTATTGGCATTAATCTTGTTAAACTTCGCCTTTGCCTTCGCCATTTTGTTTGCTGTGATGGCATAAGGATCCACAGGGGCTTCTACATTTGCCTCTGCCGCTTGTGCTTGTGCCGCTTGTGCTTGTGCCGCTTGTGCTTGTGCCGAGACCATTGACGCAACAGATCCAACATTCGACGCCGAGTTATTGTTTAGTCCAGTCGGAGAGCCAGGCGGCGATACAAATAGATTCGCAGGAATTTCACCATTTGCACTTAATGCGTTATTGTTGTTATTCCAGTGATCATTATTAGCAGACGTCATGGGAAGGCCCGCCAAATTCGCAGCCAGTTTATTTCTTCTATTCGCATTATTATTCAATGCATTAAATCCTTTGCTAAACCCACTCTGTAGTAAGGCCGCCTTCTCCTTAACAGATAAACTAGACATTCTTTCTATTAAATCTCTTTATTTTATCTCTCTCTAAAATAAAGAGAATGAAGGATCAAGTTATCATCGGAGTAGCACTTCTTTGGTCTCTCGGCCTCCCCTACTTTCCAGACGCAGGTATTCAACTCCTTGATACATTACTTGGAGCTTTTCTGTTATTGCTTGTGGCTGTCTTGAGTTTGTCGCATGGCCCTGTTCCGGGTGTCCTCACACTCTGTGCCGTAGCACTCACCTTCGTGGAACGCAATCGCAGGAAAATCAAGACACACATGCTTGACTCTGAACCGTCATTAGAGAAGCAATTAGAATCTGCCCCTCCGATGCGTGACGATGAAACCCACCCCCAGTTTGATATGCCCACACATGAAGATATTCCGTTTGTTCCGAAGGAAAACGCGACCGATGAATTTGAGGATATTGGATACAATTCAATTGATGAAAAACAAGTCATACCGACCGTGTCGAACTAGCGTTTACAGTTCTTGGCATCATTTATCGCGGCCTGCCACTGACTCTGTAGCTTCGCATTTTTCTCTTGTGCATCCTTGAGAGCCTGTTCCGCCGCCGCACGTCTCTGCTGCTCATCTTTCAATTGCTTTTCTCTGGCGGCCCGACTATTTGAATTCTGGGCATCAAGAAAGTTCGAGCAGAGGTTCTCCTGGATAGACTGAGCAGACGAGGATGTTTTCCAGTTTGACCAGATTCTGTCTAAATATCCTGTGTAGCTTTTATCGTCTCCACAGAAACTCGGAATGCCCATTGTCGATGTATACTGACAGTAAAAGAAGAGGAACTTTTCTCCCGATGATGCGACTTGGGTCAAAGTGCTCGTCGCACCAGGTAAGGCGGGGCATTTCACCTTTTCTTTTTGCTTATAGATATAACAACTGTTTACATTTGTTTTATTCTCCTCAGGAGTATTGTAGACAATACATTTGGTGGCCGCGGAATCAGAAGGTGTAGATCCATCTTCAATCGGGGCCGAGGCTGAACATCCTTTCGTCGCATTTTTATCCCTTACGTTTTCAAAATAGTTCTGAAGAGTGGTCGGGCATAACTCAATCGATTTCTTATCGAAGTAGGTTTTCCAGTAGTCGGGGCATGTAGGAATAGAATCGTGAGAAGGTGACTGCGTGCACACAGTTTTGCCTTTACACTTTCCATCAAGAAAGTCGCCATCGCAGCAATCCGTATACCCTTTCGCTGTCTGAATAAGTGGGGCCCCTTGAGGGCAGAGACGAACCTGAAGAGTAGGGGATACAAACCCTTCCTCTACTAACTTACTCGTCACTTCAGACCTCGTATCATAATACATATATGAAGTAATGAGTAAACCAACAACACTAACTATTGCCAAAAAGAGTATAGTTAGATTTGTTTTCATTTTAACCGATGCCTATCTACTATATATTTTCTATTAATTTGAGGCTATAGTCGCTGCATGTCTAGGCCCTACTATCATGCTGAATAGTAAGAATCCACCAACAAATATGGGTGCATACCCAATAATACCAAATATCGTTATATTTTTACTAATCTCTGGATCTCTATCTGATTTTGGATTATCGAAATATAATTTTGTACTATAAATTAATGATCCAAGCCATAAACCAAATAATGAAATAGCTAACAAAATTAGGATTCCTATTATGATTTTCCCCCCCATAATTGACATGGGAGTAGTATTCGTAGCAGCATCACCAGCAGCTGCTGTTACTGCTGCAGCGACTGCTGCTGGTGCTGCAGCGACTGCTGGTGCTGCGACTGCTGCTACTGGTGCTGCGACTGCTGGTGCCGCAGCCGCCGCTGCGACTGCTGCCGCTGCCACAGGTCCACTGACAGATAGACCAGCTACTCCTGATTGAATCCCAAAAAGTTCTTTCTTTATACTTTTGTAACTTTCCTTCATATCTGCGGGCCATTTCTTCATCTCGCCTGGAACTCCTTTCAATCCCTTTACAAAACCAGAAGCAGTAGGAGCAATAGCAGCAGAAACAGCTGCCCCCTTTGACGTAAGCCACTCACCAGCAGCTACCCCCTTTGACCCTACCCACGCATCAGCGGCTGCCCCCTTTGACATAAACCACGCAAACAATGGGCTTTTGTCATTCGATGTAAATCTATATAAATAATAGGCAATAATAGTTAATACAAAAAGTCCTATAGAGGTACCAATAACTATAGCAATTACCTGTTCTACAGTCGCTGGAGTTACCATTGATGGTTTATCAACATTTATGTCTGCGTTACGTTTATCTAGGACTTGTGATAGAAGCTCACCCTTCTCCGTATCAACAACAATCTTTCCATCTTTAACGTTTTGATCAGGTAAAAGAGGAATACATTTATAGGCGTCTGTTGAATCTGTGCGTTTTCCTCTTGAAACTTCTTGTAAATTTATTACATAGAGACCATAATTTATTTTACTTCTATACTCAGTTTCTGATGGAATAGTATAGAAGTCAGATTGACTCTTCGCAATAAGATTATCAGGTAATACTACATCGGGAAATATAGATTGACCGATAAGCCTTCTTATTTCTGTCAATGAGCTATCTAGATAGGTAAGACCCGTCGAAAAAACAATTACATTTACATTTTTTGTTGTCGATTGACTTGATTGTGTTTGATTCAAACAAGTTGAATAACTCACGTAATGGAGATCTTTGGGTAAAAGAGTATTTAGACTAATAGGACGCCCAGGGAGTTTCTGTTGTCTGAGGGCCTCCAAATAAAGGGATGGGCTCTCCGTGCTTCCAACAATAATAGGAATACATACAAGAACATACCCTGCTGATCCAGATGAAAAAGCCATAACAATTTCGGCCTTACAAGATTCTTTGTTTGACGTAAGAAAGGAATCATGTAGAGGCTTACAAATTTGTATTGACCGTAATGAATAGGAGTTGTTTTGAAGCCGGAGAGTTGATGAGACACCTGTATGATTTATGTCACCTTCCTCGAGCATAAGATTATTAAAGACAGGAGTTGTTGATTTTGTCCCCAAAGAAATATCTAACATTAAATCTGTATTATAGAGACTTCGATTTAAGAGAGTTGTTGGTTGAAATCCAACTTTAACTGGGAAATCTCTGAGACCAGCTGAAGGGCATGCCATCTTTACCTTCTTACTAGACTATTCCAGGAATATACGTCGGCCCGTCAAACTTATACAGAGTTGTCTTGCCCTTCTCTCCTGTGGCAGAAATAGTTACATCCTCCCCATCAAAGAGTTCATCGCACCCGATATCATCTTGGCAATCACGTCGTTTATAACGGATCGGAAGAGGGACAGGATTGTATGTATCTGTCCTCGTATAATACTGATACCGATCCGTCTTGCCTGCCGTTCTGCGCCCATAAAGCGGAAGAACAGTTCCATCCTCTTTCTTCACAATTCCCATGGATTGGTAGGATTCGGGGAGTCCCTGGGTTGATTGATTAATCGCAAAGGCACCAGGGGGCAATAGGGCACCTCTCAAATCGGGGCTTACATTCCAGAAACGGAGAGGTAGAGGAGCTCGTGTATAGCGATCATCACCGCCTTCTACAGTGTTATTTACCTGTATTGGCTGCTGCACAGAAGGGGCCTGTGTTCTTGGCTCTGGACCAGTCTTCATGAAATAGAAAAGTGCGCCAACTAAAAAAGAGACAAGAACAGTAATAAAAATACCAATACCAGGTGTTAAACATAGGATACCTGGAGGGCAACTGTTTTTGACTCGAACCATATCTACTCTATTATTTCCTATTTGTTTTCTTGCGAGTGCCACCCATTGATTTACTTATAGATGGATGCATTGACTTACACCGCTCCTCAGTCGCCTTGAAGATGGCATAATACATTTTAGGTGCGTTTTTGAAGGGCTTGGCCTTTAGAGTCGCCGTTTTCGCATTCCGCATTTTTACATTGAAATTTGTGTGGCACTTTGGATATTTTCTTTTAAGGGCCTCCACGAATGTAAAAAAGACCTCTTCCGTATCACCTCCAGATATTTTTATACTTTTCATAAGATTATCATATAATGAACGTCTGCTCATTCTATAATGATCTTGTATTTTTGGCCTTTTACGCCAACTTGAATTGTCCATTCGGGCTCTTACCAAACATCTCCTGGAAATTATTCATCATCTGCTTTCCATCCTGTAACATCGGCTTCATCGTCGACAACATACTCATGAGAGATTTCTGCGTGTCAATGAGTTTCTGCGTATCCGCGCTCATTGCCTTAATCTGATCCGGCTTCAGTGCATTCAGAGCATTTATTACCGTCGTGCCCTGGTCAATGTGAAATCCGCCCTTTCCGTCGTCAGGAAGAACTCCGAGTTTGAATTCACCATTGTCTTTGCCTGCGGATCCCTTGAATCCACTCGTTTCAAGAGAGGCAGGGGCAATTCCACTTCCCGCCTCACCTGAACCAGTCGCAGACGCAGGCTTACTCGCGGCCTCTGTCGCAGCGACCATCACCTTCTTCTCCTTTTCATCCGCATTTGAATCCGTATCAGCATCGGCAAATCCCTCCGCGAAACTGCTCGCATACACACCCTTCGGGATCTCCTTGCGGATTTCCTTGACACGCTTGCTGATTTGGAGAGGATCCACTAGATCAGCAAACCCTTCTCTTCCCTTAGATGTAGGCTCTCTTATTGTCTGCTTGGAGATCAATGAATACATCACACCCGAGATGATCATCAAAGACACTGACATTTCAAAAGATTCAAGTCCTCCGTATGACATCAGGCCGACCGCGAGCGATAAGAGAAAGCCCGCAAACGGCAGTGCGAAGAAACTATAAAGAACATAAATAACTAAAACCAACATCGTGATACCTTGCGTTAACGGTGTTGACTTCATTCTGTTTACTATCTACTATCTATGGTTTACAAAGAAACAAGAGGAACAATGACTCTCTGAAGAATCCAGAAAGACGCACCCGCCATGACTGACTTTGCCAACAAACCGAGCGTCGTGAGGTCGCCCGTAGGCTTGACAAGCGTCGGGATATAATGCTGGAACAAGATATTCAGAAACGGCAAGCTAAACACAAAAACAAGAAGAGCGACAAAGATAGGGATCTTGGCTTCCTCAGCGATCTTTGAATAGATATTCTTCTTCGGGATCTCGATCACCTGAGGCTGCTGGGGCGCCTGGTAAGGAGCCCCACCCCATCCTGCTCCTTGCGGTTGCTGCGGGCCCGCCTGGTAGTCCTGTTGAACCCGGGAGGCCCCATGCATCGCCGCCGCGAAATCACCAGGCGTAGGGTGGTCCTTTCCAATTACGTGGCTTGTCTGGGGCACGTTGTCCATACTCATAGGGGCAGTGGTATTCGGGTTCGGCGACATGATCATTTGGTTGCCCCCCTGGCCTCCACCATTCATGTCGGCAAAGATACGCTTTACGAGATCCTCATCACCTGTGGGAGCACCTCCAGAACCGAGGTCGCTCAATAAAGTTCCGCTGCTGGCCATTTTGTTTCTAGAAAGAATCTAGGTTTCAGATTGTTTTATGTAACGCATCTAAACCCGGGATATCTGGAACGCTTCAATCACGCCTTTGGCGGGGCAGTCAATATTGTCTGTGCGGAACTGATAGCACTTGCTTCCCAGCTGATAGGTGGCCGTATTGACTTCGTGGATCGGCGGGGCCTTTAACGTGATACACGCATCACCCTTACAGGCAGGACGCAGAATCGCGGCAAATCCTAGACCTATCAATAAACTAAATAAGAAATTGAACTTCTTTGATTTTAAGAAGTCCCAAATCATTCTCACTACTCTAACTAGAACAACAGAGAATGCTTAACCACTTCGAAATAATACCTTTTTTAATAGGGTTCTTTATTGGCGTTGTAGGTATCCTCTTTTGGAAGGAAAATACACGTCTTATCTACAAGTATCCCCATCCTTCAAATGTAAACAACTTGGTGTATAGAGACCCCAATGGTGTTTGCTACCGTTACAAAGCGAACGAAGTCAGCTGCGACAAGAATGAAGCGTCTATCAAACCGTATCCTTTACAGGAAGGTCTTCCGACTGAAGGCGTTTAGAGAACAACGCTTTTACATTTAGATAAAATGGACCATTGGGGGGAGCATAAAGTGAATTTCTCCATAACGATAGGTTCTTCTTAACAGTAATAAGCCAGAATCGTAGATGTGCACGTTTTATCTCTTTTAGACGAATAAAAGCTATTGTCATCTCTTCACATTGTGATTCATTACAGGCATAATTTGTATCATAAACATAATTTAGATAGGTTTGTCGACACATGATACAGAAACATGGAAATTCAGTTGACTCAATAATAGTCATAGAAACTACTGAGGGTTTATCAAGTGTAAAGTCTATTACATTACACTCGACATATCGATGGTTATACATGTAATGATACCATCTGTAATATTCCTTTTCCTCTTTTTCTAATTCTTCATAGCATTTATCACAATATTCATCTCGAAATGTAACTGTAAGGCTATGGCATAGTATACATTTTTTAGTTGGATGTTCTGGATCTATTCTTTCATCTAAGATATATTGAACTCTGTCATTCTTTCTATAATTTTTTGACTTGCGTTTCTCTTTTTGTATAACTGACTGAAGTTTTTGTTTTCGTTTTTTACCTTTTATAGTGCGATAAGAACACTCAGACATTCTTTATGAGGTTATCATTTAAATTTACTTTTTAAATTTCAATTTTACCGCCTGCGGAAGTTCGCAATCGCACCTGCCTTTGCTTTCGCCTGCTGTTCTTCTGTGATGACAGACTCCTTGACTTCACCGATTTCTTTCTGTGCGTCTTTATTCTGTTCACGCAGGGCAACGCGGACAGCCAGCAAGGCATCCAGATAGTTCTGATCTCCATACATGGCCTCAGAGAGATGGAATCTCTTTGAGCCTGTGTCTTTCAACCTCGTGCCGATATCCGCATGCTGTGTGTAAAAGGCCTCCAAAATCTGCTCCCAGAGTTCCTTCGGATACTTCACATCTGTCGGCTCCTTTTCGGCGATATTATGGATTGTTCTGGCGGAGCGTGTCTTGAGAATCTGGGCCTTGATATCAGGCATTTCAAGCTCCTTGAAACGCTCGGCCTGGTAGGCCTGGTAAGGAGATACATAGCGTGTTTCTTCATAGACAAATTCACGCATGAACGCAGGGTGGAAGGGGTTTTCTTGGTCTTCAATGAAGAAGACATCGTTGATGCCGCCGCCTGCTTGGCCTTCTGCTTGGTCTGTTGACGCAATAGCGTCCTCGCGATATCTTCCCCATACATTCTCACGCGAGATGTCGGATCGTTTTAAAAGTCCAACATCATATGTCATCTTTCGCCTTTCATACGTTAATGACAATAATATTGTATTTATATCGGGATTGACTTCGTTCTTTATCCATCGCTCGGGATAGGCCTCCTTGCTCCTTAATAAAGTTATATCTCGGAGTTTCTCGTTGACTGCGACAACACCGGCCGCAGTTGACGCACCCGCTTTATAGGAGGCGACTGTTTCACGAAGTTCATTAAGTATCTCTTCATATTTACCTTCGAGTTCTTGTAATTTCTCGAGACGCTTCTCTTCTAATTCCTTTCGTTCTTCCGGTCTCAGGGCAGTATGTGACTTTAGACGAATGATTTCGTCGTTTTTGCCCTTGGCTCCTTGAATTTGTAAATCGCCCTGTTCACTATAGGTATAGTGAAGAGGATCCTTGAGACGTGCCTTGTAAAAGTCAATAAGTTTAGACGGCTCCTTCTCATTCTTTATGACGATTCTCTTCTTTCTGGTTTTTGTGGCAGTCGCAGTGGCAGTGGCAGGAGGAGGAAGGGGTGCCTGAGGAGCAGGGGCCTCAGGAGGAGGAGCAGGAGCTTGGGGTTCTACAGGAGCAGGAGGAAGAGCAGGAACAGGAGCTACTTCTTCATTTTCATCCTTTATAATTATCTTCTTTTTGGGTTTAACAACAACAGGAGCAGGAGCAGGGGCAGGGGCAGGAGCAGGAGCAGGGGCAGGAGCGGGGACAGGAGCAGGGGCAGCAGGAGCGGGGGCAGCAGGAGCAGGAGCGGCAACAGCAGAGGCTGCCATAGCCGCAACATTTGTAACCGCCTTCACGGCCGCCGAAACCAGATTGGGAGGCGCCGACATTCTTCTTTAACTGATTATAGAATCTCGTTAGATGGGTGTAGATTCGACTCTCCGAATTTCCTTCGGAATTGTTCACGGCCTTTTACTCGCGACGGTCCTGCCTTTATTTTATGTCATGTTACCCACTTTTTCAAAGGCAAATCCTATTATTATCCTCCTCTGTATTGCCCCTGTCATCTCCTATGTCTGGGGCCTCGGTCTGAATTCCCTCACGCAGTATATTACATGCGGAAAGGTATCCGGGCAGCAAATAGCCCTCGCTTCCTTATTCGGCCCCGCCTTTGTTATCTTGTTCGTATTGCTTACCTATTTTGCTGCCTTTCTTAGATCCCCTGTAGAAAGTGTTCTCCCACTGTCTACAGACATCGACATGAAATATGCTATCGGCTTTTCCTTTTACTTACTGTGGGCTGGTATCTATGGCCAGACAGTCGCATCTGGAATGGTTCAGAGTTGCCCTAAGTAACTACTCCTGACCAGGAGCAGCCGGGCCTAAATAAATATACTTAGGAACTCCCTCGATTCCCGACCCCTCCGTGTTCAACATGTAATATCCAGGCTTCATACCTTTGTTCATAGGCTTGTTCTTTGGCACCGATATCATATTCTCTTGTTGCTGACTTACCATCTGTTGATCCACTTCAACATGGCTTACCCAGAGTCCAGGCAGAATCCCCGAATCCGCCAAGAGAACAACAAGCAAGTAGGACAGAATCGCCCACCCTACACAAAAAAGCCAGAAAGGCATCCACGTATGCGTTTCTTCATTTTTTCCAATCCCGAACTCCTTCCAGACACCATCCGCCGTAAACATCAGGGTGGGTCGCAACATTAAAACAATGGCTACGCCTGCTAAATAAAGAATCCCACTGAAGACGAGGAGTCTCATCTCTCTGTGTCCAAAACAGAAATCTATTTTTGTAAGAATGAACAGAATAAAAAGAAATGAAAGTCGTTTTTGATATCGGTGCGAATAATGGAGAATCAACCCAAAGCTATTTACAAGATCCAGATACGCATATCTATGCCTTCGAACCCAATCCTGTCCTTGTAGAAGATATCAGAAAGAAATTCAAAGATCAACCTCGTCATCATGTCTTCCAAAATGCAGTCGCAGATATTGAAGGAGATATGATGTTTTATCTAGCAGGGCCTGTTGATCCCAATCACCCGATGTTTCATGTTGAAGGGACTTCAAACTGGGGATGCTCTTCTCTTCTTCCATTTTCCGAAACTGTCCATCAGGTGTGGACCAACCGCCCGGATTTCAAGAGTTTTGGAGCTATCCCTACCCGTGTGATTCGTCTTGATTCATTTGTCAAAGAACACAAGATTGAGACGATTGATTATCTCCATATTGACGCACAAGGAATGGATTTACGTGTTATGAAAAGCCTCGGATCTTACCTACCGATCGTCAAGGAAGGAGTTCTTGAGGCCCCCGCCGACTATACTAAGAGAATCTATGATGCCTCGCACACTGCCGAAGAAGCCATTTCATTTCTTAAAGAAAATGGATTCTCTATTGTAAATATTGAAAATAATGATGCGCAGGGAAATGAAGTCAATATATATTTCAAAAAAACTCCTCATACAGACGCTCCCAATTAATATCGTAGATAATCACAAATCCTGCGACTGAAATGAGAAGTTGGTCCTCAAAGGTAAGTCCACTGGGATGTATATAAAAGTAGAAGCCAAGAAAGGAACCTATCGCGAGTTTAAAAATGGTTTCATTAATAATATATCCTAAATCCTGGCGATTCTTTCCCATAAAAAGAATCACAAGTAAATGGATTGAAATGGCAACTTTAAGTAAAAAGAAAAGCAGATAAAACCACTTCATTATAGATATCTAGTTCCTATTTACGCTCGGGTTTTTCATTAAGACCCAAATAATATCCAAGCATTGTATTAACGCCTACTACATAATGGACTACGATGCCAAAAATGATCCATGCGAGAATAAATCCTATCCACTTTTCAAGGCCTTTAATGCCTAGCCATTTGCCGAGTAAGATGGCACCTGCGATCGATGTAACCCAATCAAAAATAGACATATCTAGAATCTTGGGTCCTCTCAGAGTATCAATGAGTGTCATTCTACTAGAGCATCATTCTCGCACACATCCCCATGGCAAACTTCTTTTTATAGGACTCTACGAGATGGGTATACAACTCTTGGACATTCATGTCTAAGCCAAAGAGCTGAAGGCCCAGAATCCGTTCATAGGTCGCCATCATTGTAGGGGTAAGACGGAAGGACTGCCCCTCCTGTAGAACTCCGATAACAAGATCATTCCATGTCTCACTGAGAATCGGCTCGGAGGGTTCGTTTCGGTTAATGAGAGAGGCATCGGCCACATAGACCAGGAGTTCAATAAGTTCCTGTAGCCTCTCCTCAGGAAACCAGTCGAAAAAACGGAGTTCAATGCCGTGGTTATAGTGTTTCCTGTAATTAATATCCATGCCGATCCGAGTAAGAGGAATGTAGCCGCTTTTCTCATGATACCGTTTATACCACCAGTAGGAGTTCTCGTGGCCGCGGATTTTATCAATCTCCTCCGTTAAATACTTTCCTTTTTGCATTTTATTTACATCGTAAGTTCCGACTCCAATATAGCGGCTGACCGCACATCTCTGTGATGATGTGCTATAATCCGAGAACTTCGAGGAAAAGGGATCAGGAGTTCCATACATGGCGATTAAAATAGGCTCCAGCCATTGATAAAAGAGGATACATTGTTTATGTTGATCCTCAAAGAGTTCGGGATACAGGAGTTCCGAGATATTTGTGTCCTTGTTTCTTGGCCCCAACAAACTCGGCAGTGTAATATTAATATGATAGGTTCCTGAATTAAACATCACGATATTTTGGGGATTGCTGTGAAAAACCGCAAATCCAGGATTTCTGGGTGGATACATCAACAGACCCTTGTCTCTAAAGAGATTCATCTTGAGAATATAGTCATTAGAGGCCTTGAGAAACGTCGCCTTATATGTCTTGAGCTCTTGGATAATATCAGGAACTTTTGCCTTGTAGAAATTCTGCGTTATGAATTCAATGGTGTCTCCGTCAAATGTAAAAATGACTTCATACTGATTTTTGAATAGTTTGGGTTTATAGAGTTGTAGATCCTCAAAGAATGTGGTTCCTCCGAATTTAGGATTGGGTTTCGGTGTCGTCTCGTATGTTGTCCGATGATGACCTTTTGTATCGAGTGACTGGAATGAATGGCTGTTGAAAAAGTAGGGAAGAGGAACACAGGCCGACGCGTCGGGAAATACTTGTTTGAAGGCTTCTCCGTGGCTTGGTTTCAGAGATTGATAATAATCTACACTATAGCGTTCTGCCTTATGATTGGATCGTATAAGAGGGGCCGCGACTTGTATGGGCTTTGTGAATTGGAAATAGGTTTCCTCTTCAATACCGACGCCCCAGAACAGTTCGTTTTCGCCGTATTTGGACTTGTATTTTTTGTGCTTCTCCAGCTCCATTAGCTTCTGCTCTGCTAGAAAAAAATACAAGGCTAAATACTTATCAAGAAGAAGAGTAATGGGATGACAACCAATCCTCTGTTTGTAAAAAAGGACTTAGGTTCACATGTAAAATATTTCCACATCATTGGTCTTTATAAGAATAGATTGAATGATAGGGTCTATGACACTGTAAAGGCGTTTTGCCAAGAGAAGGGCATTGCGTTTCGGCTTGAAGCATTTTCAGATGGTATTGAAGAGGATCGTGAATTTGTTGTGAAACTTCCTGCGTGTCATGTCTATTACAAAGATGAATATGAAACGACTTTTTATCCTGAGGAATCTGTTGAAGATATCTTGTTTTCGATTGTGGATTTGATGACGAAAAAGAGGTCAGTGTGGTTTCCTTTGCCTTTTTCTTTTCCTTTTGGACTACAGTTTCTAAAAGGAAAGCGGCGTATACCTGTCGTCGCCTCGCATGGTGAAAATTGACACGACCTCGTTGTTTTATATGTAGTATACAAATGTCACGTGTTCTCTTCTTTGACACGGAAACAACGGGCCTTCCGAGAAAGCGGGGCATCGGTGCTTTGGAGGACGCATCTATTTGGCCTGATCTGGTGTCGATCTCTTGGCAGATCTTTGACAACAAGGAGCTGGTTCGCAAGTGTTCTTATATTATTAAGCCTGTTGGATTCAAGATTCCATCTGAGTCCGTGAGGTTTCATGGGATTACGACAGAGTTCGCAGAGGATAACGGCAAGCCTCTGTATGATGTTCTGACACAATTTGCGGAGGATGTGAAGACTTGTAACTTTATCGTCGCTCACAACCTGGAGTTTGATAAGAATGTGGTGTTTCATTCTTTCAAGTGGCGGCTGTTCAAGGATGTGGACTGGTGGCCTTCGACTGGAGAGTTTTGTAGCCTCCAGAAGTCGATGTATGAAATGAAGCTGTTCTCGAAGTTTGGTAAGCCGTCGGATCCGTATAAGATGCCTGGGTTGGATGAGCTGTGGAAGGATACCTTTGGTTCTGCGGCTCCCGCGAATGCGCATTCGTCGGACAGGGATGTGGATGTTTTACAGCAGATCGTGTGGCGGCGGTGGCCGTATTTATTTTGAGGGGGTAGAGTAAATAGATGGCGTCGGCGTCTTCAAGTTCAAGTTCAAGTTCGAGTAGTGCTGCTGCCGCTGCTCCTGCTCCAGTGAGGAGTGATGGCTCTTTAAATGAAAATGGTGTTTTTCCTGCTGCTGCTCCTGCTCCTGCTGCCGCCGCTGCCGCTGATACCAGAGAAACACAACAAGGTCGCGAGATTGCCGCTTTACGTTTAATTATTGATAATGATACCAGACATCCAACACTTCATACAATCATGACACATTATGATATATTAAAGGATGCTGCGGTCCCACCAGGTATTACAGGGACAGGAAAAGCTTTATTAACTAAAGCTCTTTCAAAAATTATAACAAAACCCGCTAGAGATCATATTAACAGATATAAAAATCCCCTTCTTGCTCCTCCTGGTGAACCAAATAGAAAATCTGCCTCCGCTGATTTTTTTCAAACACTTGATCTTGCCATAAATCAAACAAGATATAAATCAATTGTAAAAAAGATTGGCCGTATCCAAAATGTAGTCGGCAGGCCCCAAAATAAGTTACCAAGTTTCATAACCATGGCAATTGAAGAATCTGGAATAAGCCCTAATAAATTTATATCCGAAAAGGATCAATCCAAAATGCCTTCTTATATTTCACTTGCTTCCTATATTGATCCGTTTACACGTTCCCAGACAGAAAAGACATTTTCATATGATGATTCTAAGGCTCCGAAGGTTTTGCTTGGAGCTGGTAAGACTGTTGTCAATCAAAAAGAATTAGAATCTATTGGTATTCATGGAATAAAGTGGATAGAAGGGAAAATCAATGGATCTACCTGGGAATGTGAAACAGAAGTTAAATTTGACCAACCTGGTCTTCATCTCAAAAATAGATTTTCTAAGAAATTTGTTGAAACGGGTGAATATGGAAATGACTATGCTCGTTATTGGGCTGGAAATGCAACTAAAAATACCTGGTTTAAAACTCCCATAGGGACTGCCCGTGATAATACTGCTATTAAGTTTATTCTTTGTAAAGAAATGGGTGATTCTCTACAGGTCTTTTTAGGAAATAAACTGAAAGAATCATTACCAAAAGAGCATCACAAATCTGTATGTATCTTTTCATGCGATAAGGTTGTGGGTATGCGGGCCAGATTATTAAGACTGAATGCCCTTATTAAAAATTATGATAGTGATGAAGAAGGGGCATTATTTGATGAATGTAATCTATATTTATCTGAAGAGGAAAAACCTGAAGAAATATATCAATCTTTGATTATTTCTATTTATGAAGAAGTAATAAACTACAATAATGATGTTATACGTAATATCAGAGGAGCTATTGAAGAGGGATTTACTATTCCGTCATTTGATACACCAATATCAGTTCCTAAAAATGTATCTGACTATTTAAAACTTATAATTGATTCTATTATGCGTGTAAATGACGCTTTAATACAAAGAAGAGAGTATATAAAAAGTAGACCAGCGTCAGAGATTTATGCTGAATTCAATTCTCCTATTGCTGCTCCTGAAGGAGAAGGAGAGGTAGAAGAGGAAGAGGAAGAAGAAGGGGCAGGGGCAGGAGCAGGAGCTGGAGCTGCTATACTTCCTGACTATATAAATTTATTTACTAGAGATACTTTAATTATAGCTAATACTAGACCATTACCTGTAAATAGAATTGATGAGTTTGAACAAATTATTAAACAGTGTAAAGCTATACATATGTTTAGAATTCACGAAAAAACTCATAAATATATATGTCTTATTAAACAACCTTATATATTTTTTAATGTATTCTTAAATTTAGAAGGTAGAAAAAATTTTATTGATATAATATTAAAAAATCTTTTTACAACTGATAAAGAACAAAAAAGAGAAGCTGAAAAAACTAGAAGAGCGACTGAAAGAGCTGCTGCGGTTGCTGCTAGAGATGCGACTAGAGCTGCGGCTAGAGCTGGAGGTGAATCTGGAGCTGATGCTGGAGATGAAGGCCGTGCCGCTGGCGAAGGCGAAGGCCTAAGCGGTGGCGGCGAACATTGGGAATCTCCAAATGAAATAGAAGGCGTGTTCAACCAGTATTTTGAAAATAAAGATCTATTTGAAATGATTCATAATCCTAATAAATTATTAAAAGAGAAAATATGGGAATACTATGGAACAAAGGGAGATGATTATTGTTATAGTATGATGAATTCAATGTATTACTTCTTTGATTCTATAAATACAACATCAATTGATAAAGAAATATTAAACTGGTTTAACATTCATGATGACCAATATATAATATTTAATATAGGAAATTTAAATGCATTTAAAGAATTATATAATAGTGTAAAAAATATAAGAATAAATGGCTTACCAAAAGACTTATTACAAACTATAGCTTTAAGAACTATAGGTCTATCAAATGTAAATCATCTTACTGATTCACAGCAAGAGGCAAAAATAAGGGAACAGGAAAGTCTAGAAAGGAGACAGGTGGCTTCTCCTGAATTAGAAGAAGAGGCATCAGGAAGAAGGAGTAGCGGCTCAAAACGTTTTAGGGCAGAACAAGCGTTAGCAGCAGTAGCAGGGACAGGATTAACATCAGTTACTCCTTTTGGATCAGCAGCACAGGCACAGGCACATAGAACATCACCAGCACAATTAGTAGGAACTCCTCTTTCTACTGTCCTTGAAGAGAACCCTCACCGTCAAGCAGCACTAGCAGCACCACAAGCACTAGCAGCACCACGACAAGCATTAAAAGGACCACAGGCACCAGTAGCACCACCCAGTGCATCTTCACAGGCAACAAGATATAGTTTGAGTGGAGCTGAATCTAGATCGGGATCTGGATCTGAATCTGTAGTTGGACCTAGTACACTATTTAAACCAACAGGAGCAGTAAAAGCAAGAGGAGGAACCCGCAGACAAAACCTCAGATACCGCAAGACACGTAAGAATCACAAAGAGTAAAGACAAAATTACATACAACTCCTTAAGCCTAAAATTGATTTTTTACGCCTAAGGTTGTTTCGCAGAATGTTTTCTACCAATCTATCAAGGATGCCATCTTCTAAGATCCAGGCCGCGTCTATTCAGAACCTAGTGAAGGCCCTTGCTACCCTAGATCCTAAGAAGGCACAGACCCCTCTTGTAAACCCAGAGCCCATGCCGCAGACAATGCCTCTAGCCGCAGACTATACGTATATGCCAACGACAATGGTAAAGACACCCGTATGTCTCCGTTGCGGCCGCCCAGATCATACGGCTTCCCAGTGTCACGCAAAGTATGATATTGGCGGCCATGAGATTGAGTAGTTAGGGGGAAATCTCACAGGTTTACGCATCCCAGGCGTAAATCTCACAGGTTTACGCATCGTCCTCCTTTGTCTGCTCCATATCAACACCCTCTTCATCCCCTGTCGGCGGTTGAATAGGCTGTCCATTCCCCCCATCAAAGATACCCGCAGCTTCTCTTTCTTGTTTCTCACGTTCATACTGCTCAGGATCATAGGCATAAATCGCCTTTGTGCCACCAACTGCCCACTTTCCTAGACCCAGCTTCTTATTCAACATTTCAACCGTTTTTGCCTCCTTGCTCATCTTGTCCAAGTCGCCAATGATTTTCGCCTTTTCTTTTTCATTTCTCTCCGCGATCATAACGGTGATCTGCTCTCCTGTTAAATTCAATCCTTCCGCCTTGAGTTTAGACAGACACTCTGCGAAGATAGAAATTAGATTTGTCGCCTTATCAACGATGGACCGCAATGGGCCCGTGGCATCCGATGTGGTCGGAACACGATTTGAATCAATAAACTCAGAAAAGATCCCTCCGACAATGACCCGCTGAATATAGTCTAGGCCCAAGGATCCCGCGGGCAAGAGATTGGCCCTGAGTTTCTTTGTAAACAGCGGCACAACAACAGATAACCGATTGACCAATTCGACCACTTTATCCCGAACATAGTCTGATTCTGCGATATGTTTCTTTATTGTTTTAATGTGGTTCACATGATTATTTAAATTCCGCTCGATATCCTGGTTTGTTTCATCACTGAGTTGATACGACTTCTGGACGACGAGTGTGGCCTCCAGATCAATTGATGTGATGGCCCTTTGTAAGGGCAAAAGGAAATACGAACGAAGAAGTTCGCCCAAACTCTGCGGCGAGAGTCCAATCAAATATCGGAAACCAAAATACTTTGTATCTTTTTCGGCCACGCGTCTCTGTATTTCCTTATCATATCCGAGCTTCTTCTTTATCATCTCTTCAAACTCCCGCGCCTTTTCGGATAAGGCACCATACGCAATCGCCATTTGTGCCTTGTCGGCGCCAGGAGGAAGCTTCGATACTTCCGTGATCATCTGATTCATGGTTTCTTTGAATTCATCAAACGGCTCAGGGGCCACGACCATCAAACTAGTAAACATCTCCATCCCGAGAGGTATTGATTTGACTGCGATAGGCTGAACCAAAAACTTCTTATGACTCGCATCCAAGAGTTCCTCGAACGACTCCACTGTGATTACAACACCCTGAGTCTGAAGTGCCGCCAGTTCTTTCTGCTCTTTATCTGCGACACTCGATTTGAATTCCTCGTCGTATTTCTTCTGCGTGCCCGAATCCTTCGCATACACTGGCATCGGCGGCGGCAAACGAGGATCCTCAGGAAACTTGAACTTACACCATGCGCATGTCTGGTTATAACCAGGCTCGTGCGGCAATCCAATCCTTTCTTCAGGCCCCATAAAACAGAGACGCATAAAAAGACGATACATGATCGACGCATCCGCCTTTCCGAGAATGTTTTGTATCGGCCTAGGGTTCATGTGAACATTGAGAAGAGACCCCTTGAATCCTTGCGGCGGAACCTTCGCTTCCAAGACAGGCAGACCAGCTTTCTCTTTCCAGTAGGACCCAGGACTCATTAAAGGCGAATAACAACAGGACGCCTCTGAGAATGGATTTCCAGGTAAATACTTTCCTGACACTCTCGCCTGCTTGTGACCCTCAAGAATCCATGCCTGGGCTCTCATGTTGGGTGTAGCCGCTGCCTCCACGATCGGTGCCTCCGCCCCCTCCTCCTGCTTTACTGAGACAATGATCTGACGCGGAGTAAAGGAATCAGGAATTATATCGGACGGCCGCCCTTCCGTTGCCTCCGCTCCAAATGTCTCAAGAAGATACTGTTTTTTAGTCGCAATGCTCTGTTGAATGTCCACAATACCAATACATTTCTTAATACCTTCATCGGTCCATTTAATAACCTCAGTCAGTCGCTTTTTATCGTTTTGAATGCTTTGGAATCCAGTTAAATTCCAGGGGCTTTCTTTCTGCATGCGGCTCGCAACCGCGCAGCTGATATACTCAATACCAGCCTTATTGGCAGGATCCGCTTGGAGTGGATATCCAATGAATGTCGGATTTGAACACCCCTGAAGTGTATACCGAACAACATAATCAGGTCTCTTTGTCTGGACGTTGATAAGAAGAATAGAGGCACAAAAAGATACTAAATAGCGATTTAGATAGATATCATATTCTAATGGGGCTGGTTGTTTTTTCTTAGCTGCCTGTTTAACTAATGCGGCATATTCATCTCTGCTCCTTAGATTTCCAATGAGTTCTGTCACTTGCTCAACCATCTTAGTATACGAATCGTTATCAGGGTATACACCCACGAGATTCGCGAGTTCATTGATTGTTCTATACATCAAATTTTTACTTTCATCTTTGAAATCAATCTTCTCAACTTCCTCCGTTTCCACCGCCAATGCCTTGTTCAGTTCCTCCTCCTCGACTGCGTCCTCATCAACAAGAACGGAACGGCCCATCATTGGCTTTCCTTCATCGTCATATTCTAAAGAAGTATCAAACTCAATCTCAGAGATGGACTGGCCGCAATGACGACAGATGTATTTTCCTTGGAACTCGCCGCCACTAAAATGTAAGAGAATCTGTTTATGAATGATCTCCTTTTCTCTCGGATGGAGAAATTCCTGGAGAATGAGAAACTCGTGTTCACAGATCAAATGTTGCTTACACGCGGCACACCAAATCCAATGATCTTTCTTTTCGGAACGGAACTGGTTCATAAATTTAATAAGGAGTTTCATTCGATCGTCATTGTCCTTGACCTTTCGGATTGACATCAAACTCTCAACGTGGGGGCAACGATTGGGTGTAGGGGCCTCTCCTGCCATTTCAAGCTTCTTTCTAAACGAAAGTGAGGCCCGCAGGGCATCTAGGAATTGGTCACGAACCGCCCGTGTTCTTTCAATGGCAACACCCTGGGCAGAACTACCCAATACACTTAGAAGAAAGTCCGCGTATTTCGAATAGACCGCCGCGAACCGTGCGATGTCGTTCTTCGCATACGAAGGATAGCGGGCCGAAAACTCTAAGAGAGTTTGAATAAAGAGGGGTTCAGATTCAATCTGTTTGAAGAAAGCTTCCTCTTGTTCGGTCGACAAGAGAGAATCATTCGTCACAACAGGAACTTCACTTGTCAATTTATTTCTCATCTCCACAATGATCTTTTTGATACTGCTGCGATAGGCATCGATTTTCTTATCGAGAACATCTTTCTGTTCGACGGTCAATTCAACACCGCTCAGGCCGAATGATTTGAGAAACGGCAATAAAGAACCGATTCCGTTTCCATAGATAGCCTGGCCCTTTAACCAGTCTGTGATTTCAACATTTCCAAGAGACGATCCAGCGGCATTTACAGAGATGATTCCTCCACTGGACGGAATATCCGAAATAGGGTTTTCTAAGATTTCATCCATAAGTGTCGGCGTTTTCATTGCCTGGCCAATATCGATCGCTAGATTTCCTGAGCGAATGACACCGAGATCTCTTGAAAACCGAAGAGGAAAGATAACATAGTTAAGAACTTCAGCCATATCCGCACTCTCGACGACTTTTAGAAGTTTACGATCTCCATAGCGAGCAAAACGAGGACCGAGGCCTCTTTCCATACTGTATTTGTATTGACGACTAATATATTCAACTCCCACGAGTGTTTTATACGCGTCGCCAACAGCCATATCCAGACCGGTTAATGTTCCCTTTTCATTCTGTTCTTGTCCTTCTGCTTGTTCTTCTGCTTTTTCCTCGCCCTGTGTTTGTGCTTGTGTTTGTGCTTCACCCTGTGCTTGTTCTTGCGTTCTAACAACTCTCTGTGGTATTTGCGAACGAAAGAAATCCCTGTCTGAGCGAAGTTGGATAGGTTCGCCCTGCGTATTTGGATCGAACGGTTTAAAATATTCGTTGAAAAAACCCTGCCAGGCAGTGTGCCATTTAGGAAGACTATTTGATTTCTCTCCCACTGCATCTGGCGGCGAAGCGGCCATCTGTGTATCAAAATACTGAATTCCCTGTTTCACTATATCTTCTAGATAGTGAATTGTAACTGCGTTATCATTGATATCAGTTGTATCTAGAGAACCTCTATTTGCTTTTACACTGACAATATGTTCTGTTGAATGGTCTAAGTAGAGACTCTTGGATACTCCGAGAACTTGTTTGGCCAACGGAAACTCCGTTTTTTCCAGGAGTTCTGAGAGAGTTTCCAGGGACGCGGATTTATCGCCTTTGATTTCCCCTGCGTTCCCATACTCAACAATATCATTTCGAAGAAGAATCATCGATTCTACGAGACGACGTGCCTCACGGATTTTATTCTGGTTTTTTTGTTGTCTGGGGTCGAGTGCCTTGAGTAAATCTTGAAGCATATCGATTTTTTGGACGACATCGGGATAACTCCGTAGGGCGGACGGAATCTCCTTGATTTCTTCAAAGATAGGAACTTCGATTTCATCTAAGAGTTCAAAGTCGACCTCGGCATTTACTTGTTCTTCTACGACTGCTCCTTCCGCAGCGGCTTCAACAGGCTTAGGAGCCTCTGCCGCATCTTGGGTTCGGATAACTGCGAAGTTAAGATCTCTCCGAAGACCAATAAGAGGCTGAATGAAATCATCTATGACGCCGCCTGTTTCATCTGCCATGTCTGCGATATCATTCTCCGCGTCAACCCGTGTAACTGTGTATTTAGGCCCCTGCTCACCATTCGGTCCAAAGGTCTCTGCCCGCTGACCGACACGTAAATCGACCAGAGAAACGAACGTTGGCACTGAACGCTTTTTTATAATACTAATTTCTTCTAGACCTAAGTCTGGATCAATGCCCTCCTCACCGATAGGCAAATCAATCAGACGGTCACTCACACCATCGGGCATAATGCGAATAAGATCATCATCTCTGTAGTAAATAATGCCTCTTGTTTTTGTGTAGCGGCCACCGATAAGTAGAACACGATCACCGAGTTCAACGGCCTCTTCCTCTTCTTCCTCTACAGGCCGCTCTTCAGCTAGAGGCCGCTCTTCAACAAAAGGGATTTCGGCTTCTTTGAGTTCCCCCTCCATGGATACAACCCTTCTAAAAACCCCATCCGATAAAAATTGACACGACTTACCCTTCCAATGAAGGTATTGACTTTCGGGAAATGTCGTATACAGTTCCTTTCTTCCAGACTCTTGTGTCGACGTATCCTACATGGGCGGAACTTGAGACCTATTTGGCAAGCGTCAAGGTTCGTGTTGTTGGTGCTCCCACAGACCGTCATCGTATTCTTCGTCTCCAGGCAACTACTGCCCCTGAAGTGAGTGGCTGGCTTCGTTCCGTTGTGTGGGACACGGAGACAAACAGGCCTGTCTGTGTTGCTCCCCCAAAGGCAGAAACAGGTGATGTCCCTACCGGGAGCACGACGTTCTCGCTTGTTCAGGACTTTCTCGACGGCACGATGATCAACGCCTACCAATGTCTAGGTTCAGAGCCGCAGATTGCCACACGGACCCAAATTGGCGCACAGGGAACATTCTACAGCGAAAAGACGTTTGCCCAGATGTTCGCAGAGGCCTCCAAGATGCCGTTCAAGGCATATATAAGTGAGCCGACGGACGAGAAGCCTGCCACCTTCGTGAGCTTTCTTCTTCAGCATCCTGATCATCGTGTAGTCGGTCGTTGCCATTATCCCAGGCTATACGTAATCCACGAAGGGTTCGTCGCAAAGGACGGCCTTGTTACAATTCAGGAGGTTCCGAATGGGTGGCCAGAACACGTTGGTAGAATGGCCCCTTCATGGCATCCAATGACGGGATTCCAGACACAGGCTGACCTTGATTCCTTCTTTGCCTCTCTTGTGACGAGCCACGGATGGTTCTGGCAGGGCCTTGTCTTTAAGGATGGACAGGGAAAGCGTTGGAAGATGCGGAACCCGAACTATGTTTATCTACGGGAGCTGCGGGGCTCTGAGGCTTCCTCTGAGGAACGTTTTCTCCGTCTGCGGTCCCATGGTAAGGTCATGGAGTATCTCAAGCATTTCAGCGAGGATCGGGATTTGTTCTGGACATTCGAACAGTCTCTAAGGGCCCAGACACAGTGTGTCTATATGGCGTATGTGGATGTTCATAAGACAAGAGTCAAGAAGCTTGCGGATCTTCCAAAGATTCTCCAGCCGTTTGTCTTCCGGCTCCACGCCAAGTTCCTCGAGTCGGCCGCGGCAGGCACAAAGGTCTCCATCAGCATGAAAGAGACTGTTGAGCTTGTAAATCTATCACCGCTCTTTGAAAAGAGGCGTCTGCTGACAACGCCGACAGTGGTCATGCCTATACAGGAACTGTTGTCACAGGAAGTGTCGCAGGAGGCACTGTCGCAGGAGGCACTGTCGCAGGAGGCTTAGATGTGCTTGTTGCTAAATCCATCGCCTCTCTAACATTTTCAAGAGTCGGTTCTATTATGCCCCGAGCCTTCAGAGTCGACGCAACCTTCATCTTCATTTTCCCAATCTGAAATTCATTCGCCTTCGGGTTCTCATTTTTCATAATCATGCTCACTTTTTCAAGCAAGAGATTCCAAGAGGCCTCCGCTGTGAGTTCACCAGGTGCTACCCAATCCACACCGTCAATTAATCCAAACAAATGTTCAAGAACATCACGATCGACTTTAAAGAAATCCTTGTCGGGGTTCGGCCTCTCACCCAACTTTCCGAGTAACTTGTGAAGAGTTACAAGTTTCGTGTCAATGGATGTCACAGTCTTGGCCATGATAATCTCGAAAGGATGTAGAACTCCCTCACTGTAGAGTTCCTGGGACTTCTCCTTGGGAGTTTTTGATGAAGTCCCGACATAGACATAGTCTCCATAGAGAGGATTCGACAAGACAAAAACGTAACCAGATGACATTTATCTACCTTAGATAGTATTCTATAAAAATTGAAAATACGAATCTAAAAGCCTCTCGCAATACATTTTTATAAGATTTCATGTCTACCGCAGTAGGTATTGATCTTGGGACGACGTATTCATGCGTGGCCGTGTGGCAAAATAATCGGGTTGAGATCATTGCGAATGATCAGGGTAATCGCACGACACCGTCCTATGTGAGTTTCACTGACGAAGAACGTCTTATCGGCGATGCTGCGAAGGGCAATGCGGCCTCTAATCCGACGAATACCGTGTTTGATGCGAAGCGTCTGATCGGTCGTCGTTTTGGAGAGCCGTCTGTTCAGTCGGACATGAAGCACTGGCCGTTCAAGGTTCTGGAGGGCAAGGGTGGTAAGCCCGAGATCGAGGTTCAGTATAAGGGCGAGACGAAGCGGTTCATGCCTGAGGAGATCTCGGCCGCCGTGCTCCAGAAGATGAAGGCGACAGCTGAGGCCTATCTTGGTCAGCCCGTTACGGAGGCGGTCATCACGGTCCCTGCGTATTTCAATGATTCTCAGCGTCAGGCCACAAAGGATGCGGGTGCGATCGCGGGGCTGAAGGTTCTGCGTATCATCAACGAGCCGACCGCCGCTGCCCTCGCGTATGGTCTGGACCGCATGAAGGGAGGGGAGCAGAATGTGCTCATTTTTGACCTCGGCGGTGGAACTTTCGATGTAAGTCTGCTCACACTCGATGATGGTATCTTTGAGGTGAAGGCAACCAGTGGTAACGGCCATTTGGGCGGCGAGGACTTTGATAGTCTTCTTGTTGACTGGTGCGTCGCGGAGTTTAAGAAGAAGACGAAGCTCGATGTCTCGCAGAACCAGCGTGCTCTGCGTCGTCTTCGCACGGCTTGCGAAAAGGCGAAGCGTGTTCTGTCATCCTCTACACAGGCGAGTGTGGAGCTTGACTCTCTCCTCGAGGGCCAGGATCTTCTTCTCACGGTGACGAGAGCAAAGTTCGAACAGCTGTGCGAGTCGCTCTTCCAGCAGTGTATGGGGCCGCTCGACCAGGTTCTTCGTGATTCAAAGATCAGCAAGGACCAGATCGCCGAGGTGGTGATGGTGGGAGGTTCCTCGCGTATCCCGAAGGTGCGTCAGCTTCTGACGGACTACTTCGGTGGCAAGAAGCTCAGTGACGCGGTTCACCCTGATGAGGCTGTTGCCTATGGCGCGGCGGTCCAGGCCCATATTCTGACGCGAAAGGAGGGCGACGAGAAGGATAAGACGAGTGAGCTGCTCCTCCTCGACGTTACGCCCTTGTCCCTCGGTATTGAGACGGCGGGGGGTGTGATGACGCCTCTGATTAAGCGGAACACGACGATTCCGACCAAGAAGTCGCAGACCTTCTCGACGTATCAGGACAATCAGCCCGCTGTCGATATTCTGATCTTTGAGGGTGAGCGGAACTTCACGAAGGACAACAATCTTCTCGGAAAGTTCCGTCTCGAGGGTATTCCGCCGATGCCGCGCGGTGTGCCGCAGATTGAGATCACGTATGATCTGGACGCGAACGGTATTCTGAATGTTAACGCTGCCGAGAAGTCTACGGGTAAGTCGAATAAGATCACCATTACGAATGACAAGGGCCGTCTTTCGAAGGAGCAGATTGAGAAGATGGTTGCCTCAGCCGCAGACTTTGAGGCGGAGGATAAGGCCAAGATGCTAATTGTCGAGGCGAGAAATGAGCTCGAGTCCTATCTCTACAATGCGAGAAACTCATTCAGAGAGGAGAAGGTCAAGACAAGTCTGGGGCCTGACGCAGAGACGGGTGAGAAGGCAGCGGAGGAGGGTATTCAGTGGCTCGAGAGTCACCAGGATGAGTCTGCGGAGGCGTATAAGGAGCAGATGAAGGTCTATGAGGGTCGTATCAAGCCGCTTCTAATGAAGATGTATTCGCAGGGCGAGTCACAGGGCCAGTCACAGGCCGGGTCCCAGGGTGAGGCAGAAGGCAACATGCCTGGAATGCACGGCCAAGAATCTGGCCCTAAGGTAGAGGAAGTTGACTAAATGAATAAGACGTATACTTTTTTACTGATCGGCCTTCTTATTGCTGTATTATACGGAATACAGCAATATGTAGTCGTGCCGAGTGAACCGAAGCATGATGAACACAAAAAAGATGGATTTTGCGGCGGCTGCTCAAAATACTAGTTTACTTCTTGGCCCACGTTTTTAAAAGAAGTAGACCCCCAAAACTCATGGCGATAACAATAGCAGATGTGATTGTTTGATTTGTTATAATCAAATAACCCTTCTTTCTCGGGGCGTCAGGAAGATCGCAGATTTCGCACACAGATTTCTGCTGGATATCCGAATCCTTCTTTGAAAACTGGAACTGTTTCAGAAGAATCTTTTCATGGTGGGCCATCATCAACATTCCCATTTGAGCACACCGATGCATGTAATGGTCTACATGCCCATCGATCGGAAAGGCGTTATCGGTTAAAATCTTCGCGCCTGAGCGAAACAGAATATAGCCCGTAAGAGGCCCGGTCACATCATACGTCCAATTCTTATTGTATTTGATTTTTCCAAGATCAAGGGCTCTCTTTAATGTGAAGGCGTTGTTGAACGGTTTACTTAAGAGCCACACGTCGGGTCTCATTACAGCCTCCTCGTTTAATTCATCGAGTGCTCTGTGTAAGATTTCGGGAAAATCATCGGGGACAATTGCGTCGTCCTCAAAGATAATTGATTTCTGGGAACCAGACTCCAACGTTTTTTTCCAGCATCCGTAATGGCTCAAATAGCAGCCAATTCCTCCAGCGGTGTCCAAATCTTCGTGATCTCTGCGTTTCTGATAAGTGATATTACGCTTTGTTCTCAATGAGATTCGAGTATCATTCTTAATATCAATCATTTTTCCGTCCACGCCTTCAAACCGTTCGAACGGATAGATTTCTATGAGTCTCTTGACACCCGTTTGGCTCATGAAACGTTCCCAGCGATCTGTCCGTTCCTTGAGATTTATACAATAAATCTGTATATCCTTCCTCTTCTCGGACATTCTGATACTGTGAGAGATTTAAACAACTGTGCGTATTCGATAGTATATGAGTTCCTGGATACAACAGCCTCTAAAGAAAGTTCTTGCGAATGACTCGCTGTATTGTAGCACATCGACCTCTGGATACTGCTCAAACTTCTTAAATTTCTTTATGTGTTATTTATATGCGAGAAACCAAGATAAGGTCTTATATTTGAAAGATACAAAGAACAACATCACAGATAGCTTCCATTTGATTCTTGATACATTTAAGGAACTTCCAGGAATTACCTACACACTCCAGAATGCGGTCACGATACAGCAAGAAATGCCTTCTGAATTAAAAAACTTCTGTGTAATACAAGATATTGATTTTCTACGGTCAGAGGCCAAGCGTATTTTTCAGTTCCAGCCGTCGATTCAGAAGAAGATAGCACTTCTTCGGAAAGGACTTCCTAATTTCGACCTCGGAGTTCACATACGGACAGGTGATAAGATAACATCGGGAGAAATGAAGAAGATTCCTATTGAGGCATATCTAAAGCAGATTACAGAGTTTCAACTTGTATCTGGAAAAAAGAACCTGAATATCTACCTCATGACGGATTCTGCGTCGGTTGTTGCGAATTTCAAGAAGAAGGCATTGCCGAGTTGGACGGTTACGGTTTTACTACCACCGATTTCAAATACGGACGGGCATATCCAGAGGCAATTTAATTCGTATCCTATCCAAGTAAAAATGGATGCGTTTATCCATTTCTTGGCCGAACTTCAAATCCTCCAGGAGTGCCCGACAGTTCTTTGTACCTTTTCAAGCTACATTGGCCGGTTCCTTTACTTGACGGGGGGCGAGGATGTCAGAAGTTTGGACTCGCAGTTTGAGTTGTAAGTATATTATGCCTATGCCTTTGGCTGTGCCTGTGCCTGGGCCTGTTTGCCCCAAAAGGCACTCCGCTTTTTACCAGGAGCAGCGGCTGCCACTGCCTGCCCAGCAACAGCAGAAGCAACAGACTTCTGTGCCTCCATCATTGCCGTCGCATTCTTCTTTGTTAGCTTGAGAGACGCGCGAGTGCGAGTCCCCATGGGTCTCACAGTCGCCTGGGCCCAATTCTCCTTCCACTGCCGAAACATATCAGCACATCCCTTCGCAGCCTTCGCGACCATCGCTCTGGCCGTTGTCTCCTGACCATCTTCAACACCGATACGCAGAAGCATCTCATCTCGAAGAGGATGCGGGACCTTGTATCCCACAAAGGTGATTTCATTCGTGTCGACCAGGTTTGACTCCATCCACGATTGAAATAGATTTCCAAGAGTGTGATCTTCACCTCGAAACATGAAATCAAACCCCTTCATTCTTGCTTCTGCGGGCTTGACACTTACAGTATCAACTACCTCTTTTTCAAGACTCATATACTTTGAACACTTTGTGACAATATTCTCAAGAGCCCGATTGACTATCTGAGATGCTTCCTGAATACCCATGGTCTCAATTACAAAGTCAAAACTGTAGGGTTCGCCCTTTTCATCGACAAGAAAGCACCGCTGGACTTCCATCGTTTCGAATTCGCGTTCCAGAATCTTCTTGCGGGCCTCATCACTCTCCAAAGACTTTGGCTCAACCTTCTTATTGTTCCGCAGCCACCGCTCAAAGAATGTCTGCTGTCTGGCGGGATCCGAATCAATTGTATAGCTGTAAGAACACTGGCTTACACTGCTGAAGCGAATATGGTCCCGCCCCGTTCCGACCGTCGCCTTTGCCGTAAGTTCAATCTTCTGGGAACTTTGCTTGGCCTGGTGGCCCTTTAGAACCGTAATCAGGGCCGTGCTATCGGTCAACATGTTCTTCCGAAAGAACTTCGTATTTCCAATGACAGAGGCTGGATCACTCGGATCGGAGCTCTTCTTGCGAACCTCGAAATCGGCCGCAGTGACGTCCCTGGAATCGAAGGAGTCGTTTGTAACATTCAAGTGAAAGGTATACTCCTCGGGATCCCACGTAAGCGGATCCTCAACATGGATCGGGATAAGACCAATACGATCCGCAAGCATTTCATTCGTCATGGGTGTTGTGTTTGTCGTAATAACAACATTGGTCGTCCCGCCCTTCTCGTTCATATCAGACTCGAAAGCGACAGATTCAACGCCTGTAAGAATCATACGGCGAAGAGTATTCGCATAGGCAACCTGTGTCGGCTTGAGAGTGAATGCGACAGTCAGAGGGTCTACACGAGTTAGATTTGAAAAGACTTGGTTTGGTTCCATTCTACCTTTTGCTATAATGGAATCTTAGGTTGATGATTAGTCAATTTTGTTGGGTGACTAAATGCGTTACGCTGCGTTTTTCTAGTATCTCTGCTATCGGTAGTCGGTATGAGCGGTCAGAACATTTGTTATTACAGTAACAAATGTGCCTGGTCAAAGGCATTTCTAGAAGAACTCTCGAAGACTCCGTGGAAGGATAGATTCCGGTTTGTATGTGTGGATCCTGGGCCTGCGCGGCCCCAACTTCCGGCATGGCTAAAGAAGGTTCCTACGATTACGATCGCAGGTGAATCGCAGCCTAGGACGGATGGCGATGTAATGAACTGGCTCTCTGAGATGAAGGTTAAGAATGGGAGTGGTATGAGCAGTGGCCAGAACTCTTCGGCACAGGGCTCTGCGGAACCGGAAGGGTGGAACACAATGGAGCACCAGTCATTTGCCCGTGGATTCGGCTACAGTTTCAATGATGGCGATACGAGCACGGCAGGAAATGGTGGCTCGACAATACCTGGGGCGTTCTCCTTTTTAGGAGGGGCTGCGGCTCTAGGAGACCGTCTCTCCCAGCAAATCGCAGGCATGGCCGATACGAAAAACAAGAGCAAGAAGGAAATGATGTTTGATAAGTCATTAGAGGACTATCAGCGAGAGAGAGATAAGGGAATGCCGCAGGGGGCGGCGAGACTCTAGGGTGCAGCGTCCAATGTGTCTAAAGTCTTCTCGCTAAATACATTTAGAAATGTCACTACTCGGTGCCTTTAATAACCAGCTTATCCGTTTCTTCGAGGAATTAGTCGATTCCTTCCCCGAAGAAAAGGAAATTAAAATGGGCCTCGAGGCCCTTCAGGGTGCGAAGAAGATTAATCCGAAACTCATTTTGGATCTCTTTTACCTCCATGTCTATGTGGAGGGCCATAAGTCAATTCAGGAGGAAGACGAAGCGGGTCTTATTGAGTTTGCGAAACGCAAGGTGAAGGGCGAGTTCAATGAGATGTCTTCGGCTTTGCTTATTTTCGACAAGCACTGGTCATCAATGTCTGAAAATAATAAGTCTGCGATCTGGAAGTATATGAAAGTGTTGTGTAGTTTGTGTGAAAGGGCGAAGGGTATTCCTGGGCCCAAGTCGGTATCTGCCACAGCGTAAAGCAATTCTAAATGGTCTCTCAGAAGAAAGGTAGGATGGCTTCAAGTTCTATGGACGTAATGTTCCAGAAGAAGTATGTTGAATTTTGCGATGAGTTGGACTTTACGTTTCCTGAAAAGGGCGGGGCGATTCAGAAGGCGAAGGATCTGCCTGAGGCGGAGAGAATGAGGCGGTTTCGCGCGGAGGTGATGCCGACCGCAGGCAATCCTAGCCGGAATCCCGCTATCACTCCGGGCCTAATTCTTCCGGGTGTGTCTGTGGAGGAACGTTATTGGGAGACGTTTTCGGATAGCACTAAGAAGGCAATTAATGAATACTTGACTCTCTTGAGTTTCTGCTGTATGTTTGGCGACAAGGAGAATCCGTGGGCGGATATGATGGGCTCAGGTGATGGAGAGACGGGCCCTATGAAGGATTTCATTAAGGAGATGATGAAGAAGTGGCAGAGCAAGATGAACACCGTCGATTTCAAGTCATTGAGCGAAAAGATTATGAATGTCTTTGGATCAATGAACATGGCATCAATGAACATGGGATCTGCGGCAGCAGCGGCAGGAGCAGGTGCAGCAGGAGCCGCTGCGGCAGCAGGCTTCAAGTTCCCCGAGAAGATGTTGAAGGGACAGCTTGCTAAGCTTGCCGAGGAGCTTGTCCGTGAATTCAAGCCCGAAGACTTTGGTATTGACGTGGCAAGTCTAGAGGCATCCAATGATCCTTCCCGGGCTTTCCAGTTGTTAATGGAAGTCTATACCCAGAAGCCCGAACTCATCCAGGCCGCGATGAAGAAGATCACGAAGCGTCTACAGCAGAAGGTTCAGAGTGGTGAGTTGAAGCCATCTGAGCTTGCCGCGGAGGCTGAAGAAATGATGAAGGAATTTACGGACAATCCTGCCTTTGTTGAGCTGATGGAGGGATTCCGTCGTTCATTTGGGTTCGAGGACACCGATGCCGCACGGCAGGCGGGGCGTGATGGCGAGAACAGACTTTCAGTCGCGCGTGCTCGTCTACGAGCCAAGCTGGAGGCCCGCAAGAAGAAAAACGATAAGAAATAAACACTTTAGTAGAGTTAGGGCCTAATGGGAAAAGTCGCCTTATGTGATGCCTTTTTCTGGGAACAGCCTTCTGTTCTAGTATCAAATGCCTGGTGGAGACGCTGGTCAAAATCGCATTCGGCAAACTGTGCGAGTGAGATTGTGAATGAAATCGCGGCCGTATATCTATTTACCTTCTTCTTAAGTGCTATTATCAGTGTAGCGATTGAATATTCATTCGCTGTGCCTATTGCCTTGCTCGTTGCGACACTCTATTTGTTTCCTGCTTTCCTCAGTCTGTATACTATCCAGAGTTACACCTGTAATGGCGTTGAGGAAGACGCTACGGCGAGCGAAGGATTTGAAGATAAAGTCAAGACAAATGTGATTGGGTCTCCCTCTGAGACAATGCCTACTGCGGCGAATCCCTTCATGAATGTTCTTATAAGCGAGATCAAGTATGACCCGACACGCCCGCCTGCCGCGAGTGTTCAGTCTCCAGATATAAGTGATAGTCTTGATTCCTATTTCCGTGTGCAGTGGGCCAGCGACCCTACGGATGTCTTTGGAAAGACGCAAAGCCAGAGACAGTTTGTTACGATGCCGAGCACGAGCATCCCGAATGACCAGGGGTCTTATATGAATTGGCTCTATAAAATCCCTGGAAAGACATGTAAGGAGGGCGGTAAGGATGCCTGCTTTCCTGGAACAGATGGAGCTGTTGTTCCTTGGTTAAGCAACAATCGTTAGCTTCTTTGTTTGTAAAAAACGTTTCGCTGTCTTTGTTTGATCACAACGAAACTTTTTGAGGGTCCTGCCTTTTGTCTGAAGGACCGACTTAACACAGATACCGATTGCGGCACTCTCTTTCTTCTGTCCCGGCCTCGCCTTTACAGTCTTACGGAGCTTCTTAATACAACGGCAAAATGTATTCAGCCTTGTCATCCTTCTAGTTATTCCTAGTTTCTTTTTCTCAGAAACATCAGAGATGCAGATCAATCGTCTAACACACTCGAGGGATGATCTTTGCGGTATTGAACAATATTACACGCAGTCCGTTGGACCTGGTGCGTATACGGTGCGTAACCTCGTGCCTGATTCAAAGAAGGTGAATCCGTTGAGTGTTGAGCAGCTGATGATCTACCCGCAGGAGGGTTTTGGCTTCAATAACAAGGCTATTGACGCAGATTCCATTCTGAGAAATCAGCCCGAGTTTAAGAACAATCGGTGTATCATTCGGTCCCAGGCCCGTCCGTTCATGACGGTTCCGTATATGGGCACGGGGCGCGGCAATGCGGATGTCGAGAGCTTATTGCTCCACTCGGAGCAGGTCCGTCAGGGCAAGGAGTGCGGCACTGTCACGGAGGATACATTTGACCAGCAGTATACGCCGTTGATCGCGACGGTCAAGGAGAACATCCAGAACCCGAAGAACTTAGTTACGGAGGTGGCGTCGTCTGGCTGGATCCGTGGGGGCATCCCGAGTCGGCAGTATATCCGTGATGTGAACTGCTAATTGCTAATTGCTAACTATTACACATAAATAGAATGGGACAAACAAGAAAAAACAAACGCAAGACTCAATGGAAGATTCCTGCGTCTGTTGTCCTCGCCTTTATGGCCAAAAACCACGAATTTCTTCCAACAAAGGAAAACTACGGCGACTTCACAACAAAAGAAGAGATCTATCGTGTCCGTGTTACCTTGTGGCATGAGAAGAAACGGTTTGATCTTTACAAGAGCCTTGTGACCAAACAGAAAATTCCTGCCATCTCGGAAGCAACACTTGAGGAACTTGTAGCTGCCTCCACACAGAAGAAATATAGAGAACGATCATCACCACCGTTCAGTGCGAACAAGCTGTGTGGGGCTACACTGGCAGGCAATGATGGAAAACCCTATGTCAGTGAGAAAAACAAGGCAGGCACATGTATCTGGATACAGAAATAGAATCCCCACGGTAGATAGAATGTCCGGTGTTGACTACGGCCAGGTCTTACAGCACCCGTTTGAGAAAAAAGAAAACCCGCAGAGCTATGATGAGACGCCCTTTGCCTACGTTGCCAAGGATGCGAAGCGTCATATTCTCGGTGTCTATGGCGGCAATGAGGTGTCAGGAATCCAGGGCAATCGCGTCGACCTGGAGTCTGATCTGAGAGGTATTACAAGGCCGAATACGTGGTCGACGGAGAGAAAGCACCTGCCCCCGAGTGTCAAGGACACTGAAATCAAGAGATCCAACCCGAAGATTGATCTTACTGTAAATGTGGCACCGAGGCATTTACCTGTCTATCAGATGTGGGCCTATCCTGCGACAGTGGCTCCTCTTCACTTCGAAAGCAAGGTCTGTAAGAACCCCGAGAAATATTAAAGGCCAGGCATAGAACGGATGGCAACGATCCCTGTAAAACAACAGTCGATGACTCGGTCAAGATTTGATGACTTTCATCAAGCAGATGACATGAGAATTACCAGCTACGCGATGCGTTATATGCTAAGCCCTCCTGAAATGAACTGCCCCACCTCCTTCCCGGTGGATGCCACGACACGCATTCAGAAGAGCGGGGCGTCCTGGGTAGCGGGCCAGTGGAAGACAGATGTGGAGAGCGACCTCTTCAATATTAACAGATTCGGGTCTAGAATCCGTTGTAATGACAAACTCTACAATCCTGAGACGAACCGCATGAATGCTCTTGGATATGTGAATGCTCCCGATGAGACATTTCCTTTAACTTTCAATCGTTTGTCAAATCCTCCGTGCACTCTGAGGGCAACAGGATGGAATCGTTTTGAGGCGTTGCCGCACCAGCCGCAGCTCACGTTCGAGACACCCTTCGACTTTTTTATTCCGGCACGCAGTCTTGACAAAGAACGCTGTAAAACACATTGAGTCTAAATCAAAATCAAAAGCAACTGTCTCCATTAGAAATGGAGGCGGTTGCTCTTTTAGGATTAGCAGGTCTAGGATATCTTGTTGCGAAAACAACGGCACCGACCGCACCGAGGCCTGTTGCTGCCGTGACTGCTGCCGCTGTCGAGGCGTTTAAAGATAAGGCATCTGGATCTGGATCCAGAACGAAACAATTTGACAATATGTATAAGACTCCGAATTCGCAGTTGTATCCGAGTGAGCCGGCCCCTGGGCCGTATGGCCCTCCTCTCGCTTACGCCTCTCAGGAACCGAAGCCTCAGCGGTCAGCCCCTGTGCCGCTATCAATCGAGGCCGTGTCGCCGAGAATGAAGATGAACCCGACAGGCATTGAAGAGGATCCTGACTATGGTAATGGTAAGGACACCGTGACGAGCATTCTGAGCGGAGAGCGGATGTCTACCTCTGAATTCACACACAATAACATGGTTCCTTTCTTCGGAGGTCGTGTAAAGCAGAACGTCGCTGTCGAGACAAATACTTCTCTCCTGGATTCATACACTGGATCTGGTTCCACGGATATTCGGAAAAAGGAAGTCGAGACAATGTTTAACACCGCCCAAACTCCGTTCGGAAATCCGTATGGCCTGGAGAATAGCACAGAGTTCCTCCAGGGACGTATCAATGATCCGAGAAACAGATCAGGTGAGCGTCCGTTTGAGCCGACCCGTGTCGGGGCGGGTGTTGGTGAGAAGTTTGGCATGACAGGCAAGGGAGGATTCCAGCAGCTCGAGGTCAATGACATCATGAAGAGGGCGATGCCGACAACGGATAAGCTGAGAGTCGCAGACAAGCCGAAGGTGACCTACAATACGCCTGTTGTTCCTGGACAGCGTTTCATCACGAGTGGCCCTGATACTCCTGGTGAAGTCCGCAAATACAGACCTGATACGTTCTATGTCGACGAGGCGGGTGAGCGTTTCGTAGGTGCGTTCTCAGAGGAGTCACAGAGAGAGACAAATCGGCCCGTTCAGGTCATGAAGTTTGTTGCCCGCCCTGAGACATCAACGGAGAATATCGGTGTGGCGGCGTCGCAGGACTTCCAGGAGTCGTATGTCAGCGGTGAATTCAAGACACCCGCCGCCCAGCAGTATGGTGGAGCGGGTTTCCGTAACGCGGACATGACGGGATATTACACGGGCAATCCGGACCAGGATGAGGCTGATTATGGTCGGTCGTCGATTGAGATTCGGCCGAATGAGCGTTTGGCGACGTCTGAGAGAGTCATGGGTCTGAATGTTGCCCCCGCCGACACGATACAGGTGCCTGTTCACTACAATGATCCTGCGAGGCCTACGAGAAGAGAGGAGACGACGGGGAATATACGTCAGACAGGGACACCGACTGGATACGCCCAGGGTGCCCCTGCCGTCACTGTGTGGGACCCGAGTGATGTGGCGAGAACGACGATTAAGGAGACGACGATTAATTGGGGCGGTTTAGGGTTGGGTATTGCCTCCTCGGCAAATCAGCCCTCGAAGCTGAAGGTCTATGACCCGGATGATATTGCCAGGCCGACGCAGAAGGCCCAGATCTCGGCGAAGTCGGAGTATTTCGGTGGCGGCGAGGCGGCCAGAAAGGATTTTACGAGCCACGATGCCGCCTATAATATGCGTCTGAACCCGAACAAGGAGCAGATCGCAAAGGGACGGAAGCCGATCGCTGGAAATGGAAATGTGGGTGTCTTTACGGGTGAGAAGTTGGGCGTTACGTATAAGAAACTTGACGCAGACATTGTAAATGACCGTGAACTTTCTGTGAATAACGTGAATGGCTTGACTCCTGGCGCGGCTGATATTGGTGCGATCAAGTATAGAGCTCCTTTGAAACTTGATATCTCGCTCCAGAGAAATACTCCGTTGATGGTGGCGGCGGTCGAGAACAATCCGTTACAGCAGTCTCTGAGACGGAATGCGGAGCACGACCAGAAGGTTCTGGAGGAGGCGTATGGCAGATCAGCGACGTCTTATTAGTACCAAGGCCGACCTATTAATTTCCAGATACGTCTTAAATTAACAATAGTATCTGTAAATTGGTGAGATATAGTGAAGCGAATAATTCGCGGTTGTGATGATGGCTGAGGCTTGACGGGGAGCATCTTCTAGGATAGACGTTTTTTTCTCCGTGTTACACGTCGTTTCTTTCTTTTACCGCCGTCATAAAGACCAACAGGACTTTTGATAGAAGATCCTGTTGATGATCTTGAGGCTGCCTTAGGTGTTGAGGCCTTTGACTCGGATGCCTTTAGTTCGGCTACCTTCGGTTCGGCTACCTTCGGTTCCGCTTCCTTTGGTTCGGCTTCCTTCGGTTCTGCTACCTTTGGTTCGGCTTCCTTCGGTTCTGCTACCTTCGGTGTCGGCGATGAAGCCCTCGATGAAGCCTTTGATTCCGATTTGAATACAAGTTTCTTTAACTGCGACAACTCTTCCACGCGTCTTCTTAGAATATCTTCTTGTTTATCAATTGTGATCTGAGACGGGGCCATTAATGCATTTTCAGCCGCCGCCCTCATTTCAATATGGAAATACTCTTTAAAACTGTTCCAGAATGACTTTTCTTTGTCTTTGCCACTCATTCTATTCATACATTAAATTTGAAAGCCATTGATTTTCAAGGCCAGGGATAGAATGTCCAGATTCCTCCGTATTGGTTCTTCAGTTGTCCATGTCCCGAGTCTAGCAAACGTAAGCATGACAACAACGTGTGTCGGTTCCCCTCGTCTCTGTCTATATTACCACACCCAGAAGACACAGATCCTTCACTGTGGAAACTACGAGGAGACGGAGAAGCAGATGATGCGTATTAAGACGGCCATGAAGGCGATTGAGACTGCCTTGGAAGGTATTCCTCTTGTGGAGCCTGAGCAGGTCATTACAACTTTACAAAATACGGAGACAAAGTAGAGAAATGTCTGTGGATACAACTGTAGAGATCCAGTCTATTTTTGAGAAAAATAAACTAGAAGACCTAAAAACTTTCATTTACAAACGGAAGTGCTTGAATTCATGTAATATGACTCTCATTTATCTTTTTCATATTATCCAGGCCGCAGGCATTCTTACAACAACAATCGCGGCAGGATATGATATGAAACAACTTATCTGGGTCGGTGTTGGATTCAATCTCTTGGCGTCCCTGCTAAATGTCTTTGAAAAAACGAATTCGTCGATCTCCAAAGGTCTCTTAAAAGATATCCAGTCGATTAAGGAAGGAACATTTGTCGATGAAGGGACAATTGAACTTCCGACAAAGGAATCTACCAAAGGCACTACAAAGGAGCCTTTACTGGCGGAAAAAGACTAATAAAAAGTATCTATCTATAAGTAGATGTCTAACGCAGAAAATGATTTGGTCTCTGGTTTGAGTCCAGAGGAGAAGGAGATTTGGTCAGCTGTGAGCCCAGCGATTAAGAATGTCTTACTCTGGGTGCCGTCGAGTTATACCCGAGAGAAGGCGGCTGCCGAGAAGTTGGCCGAGATGAAGAGATATATAGATAAGCTGATAAAAGATAAGAAGGCGGAAGCAGAGGCGGAAGCAGCGGAAGCGGCGGCGGAAGCAGCAAAAGTAGCGGCTGCCGAGAAGTTGGCCGAGATGCCGAAATCTGCCGCATATACCGAAGCCGTAAAAGAAGCTGTTCGTATTATACAAGCTAAAGATGAAGAGTATAAAAAAGAAGTAGATGAAAAGAAATTAAAATCAAAAATTTATCATGAAAAAGAAGCTGCTAAAAAAAAGGAACAAAAACTAATAGATAAACGTATAGAGTTAATAAATAGTGGATGGATATATACTAACGATATTGATGAAGAAACTCAAATAAAAAAGCATGCTATTGACAATAATGAAATAAATAAAGCATCTGAATTTTTCAAATTCCTTTTTTTTGATACATATATTCGTGATGGAACTGGAGCAAATTTTTTTGTAATAGCAAATACATTTAAAAACTATCTTAGTAGATATATAGTTAATAAAGAATTTGTTAACCTCGCAATATTAGAAACATTTAATACTCTTTTTGATAAAGAAGGATCATGGGAAGAAATTAATTATAACTATGATAAATTTAATGAATATCTTACTACACATGGTAACTATATATTTTTATCAGGCTGGTCCGCAAAAGGAAAAGGCCATGCGATAACTATATACATAGAAAAAGAGACAGAGAATACATATACTATTTATATTGTAAATTCTGGGGCTGGATTAGGATATCATGGAGACCGCAACGCTGAAGGAGAGTATCCAATTATTATTAAATTTGATAATATTGATAATGAGAAAGTTAAAGCCATATATAATATAAATTCATTTTTTAATAAAGACGATTATATTAATGATAGAGATACATCATTAGAAAAATATAATAACTTACTTAAAAAAGAGTCTGATCCAATATTTAAATGTGAAACACAAGAAATAGAGGATATATTTAATACTTATATAAAATCTATTTATAATATGAAAGATATAATTGGTGCTGAATTTTTATATAAGTGTATCTTTAGTATCCTTAAAGAGAAAAGTATATATAAATATGATAAAGAGCAAATGTCTGGAACATGTACCTACTTTTCGACCTATTACTTTATTAAGAATATACTCTTTAAAGATGGTACAAATGAACAGTTTGATCTCTTTATACAAAAAATAAAAAACCTACAAGCGAATGCGTTTCTTCTTAATTATATATATGAAATAGGCCCAAATAAAGAATTTACAGGGGAAAGTTTTACTCCATTAAAAAATATAAGTCTATCTACTATAGCCTCAACTCTTCTTAAAGATAGAGTTATATTTCCTTCTATTAAAGAACACATAGCTATAATTTTAAAAGAGAGCTATACACATGAAAGTTTTATTGATTATACTAAAATCCCTGATACACGTTTCATAGGTTTATTTAATAATTTTATTAGATCAGTAGAAGAGTTTATGAATGGTAAGAAAACAATAAACAAGATAAAAGAAATTCTTTTTCATATTAATACTATAGGATTTATTTTTTCTATTGACAGGAATAATACTAAAATAACTACCGATTTGTTCTTTATTTTATCAATAAGATGTCTGCTTGAATGTTATCATGCAATTGGTAAAGAAAATGGAGAGGAAATTATACCATTTACCACAAAAGAAAACTACGAAACTACCTTTTACAGATCAGAACATTATAAAGATGTAATGGAAATCATAGAAGGACTAACTGAAAACACATCAGACGAAGGCACATTTAATCAAGAAATCATTTGTAAAAACATATTGATGCAGTGTTTATTTAAAATTATGCCAATGCCTTCTACAGAAGAGTTTCCTTTTACAGAATATATTAAAGATAAGGATAAAGTCTATAATGATGAGTATATTAAAAGAATTTTTTACAATAAATATATACATACTTCAATGCCATTCTTATATAATTTTTCATTTAGAAAAGTATATTCTGAATTACTTCGTCGACGTGGTCTATTATTATTAAATTCTAAAAATACAGAAGATCCATATAATATTATGGTTTTTTATAAAAATATAAACATCTGGATTTTTATGTATATAGAAAAAAGGTATGTTTTTGACAATACTAGCTTTGATTCTTATTTAACAACAAATAAAATGATTATACAAGGTTATAAAAAATTAGATGACAAAACAATTTCCTCTCAATATTTAGATAATATACATGCATATATCAATAATCTTGATAATATAGCTTTACCAAAGTTTGATGCTATCGATACAAATAACGCTAATAATATAAAAAAAATTATTACTTCTGGAAAGCAATTTCCTTTTTATCAATATGAAGAAGATAGTAAGTATTCTTCTTTAATAAAAGAAATTAAATTCTCAATTTATGAAAAACCAAGTGAATTAAAGGACTGTAAAATAATGACAATAGCATATACTTTAAATAATATCATTAGTTCTATCAATTTTGGCAGTCTAGATGATATGGAACTAAAAGACTTAGATATATTTATTAATGAATCACCTTCATCGAATATATATCAAAATATAGGGAATGATCTATATGAATTTGAAAATATATCAAATACACAAAAAGAAGGCCCTCCTGTAATTAGCTTAGAAAATTACATCCGAAATCATTTTATTGTTGATAAACGTAATGATATGTTAAAATATATAGTAGATCGGTTGGATCTAAAGCAGTTTAAAAAGCTAGCTGGTAAAATACCAATTGAGGTATATGAAAATCTTTTATATTTGTTATATATATATAAATATGACTTTGTTATAGAAAATCGTGATATATTAAAAGTCTCTCTGAGTAAAACATCTTCAATGCGATATGCTTTGGAAGGACATCTGTCTTTTATATACATGTCAATGTTGAAAAAGAAGAAGCGTGGTGTTAAAGACATCTATCCAAAAGAAAGAGATGATTATTTTACACAGAATATATTTAACTCGTCTCCTCTCAATATAGTTATTAATAATATTAAAGAACTAGCATGTAAACAACCAAAACAGGGATTTTTTTTAAATGATAATATTGAAGCACTGAAACCAAATAATATTGATGAAGAACTTGATTATGAAGACAAGTTAAAGGCAAAATTAAAATCATTTAAGTATCACTTTAAAATATACAGTCCTCTAGAAGATAATAATAAATTTGTCTATTTTAAAGATGAAACACCTTATGAAATAACAATTGAAGGTGATACTATCATATTAACAGATAGAGGCGAGAAATATAAATATACTAAAATAGATACTATTGAGAATAAAAAAGTAAAGATACTTCATAGTAAAATAAATTATTTTATTGATTATTATTCAGAACCCGTTATATGGAAACATATGGAGAATGATATCTATAGAATAGAATGTGAAGAGATTGATGGTGGATATTTCGAAATTATAGGAGATAATGTTAACTATATAGATACAATAAATAATAAAACATATACTGTAAAACTCGAGCATAAAACAAATGAAGGTATATGGATATATCTTACACATAATACTTTTTTAATTGAAAATGATGAAGGAACTAAAATATTATTATTTATGACAGATACTAGTTTATTATATTTTTTGTCTTCATATAGAAATCGTTTTTGGGATAATTTAGACGATAACACTAATTCGATATTAAAATCTAACCTAAATGAGGCTGCAAAGATAAAAATAGTTAATAAAATTTATATAATTAATTTACATTATTCTTGCCTTTCAATAGATACAACTTCTTATGATGATTATATGGCTTTATTTATATCATATCAGATTTCTGGTAATGCACTTGCCTTGACCTTACTTTTTTCAAAAATGAGCAATTTAATTGGTATGAATCCAAAGAGTAGGGAGACAAGTCAATATAAATATTATAATTATCAATATTTTAAAGATAAAATGAATATACCTGTATGGGGTCTATATCTTAACGAAAATGATGAAGACAACTCCCCCCGAAGAATAGAAATTAATAGGAATGAAATGTTATCTAAGAGCGATATGATGAATATAAACCTAGGAGAACTACTTAATAATTCTAATTATAAACTGATCGCAAAAATGAGCCATACGTTTGAATGTATACAAAAAGTCGTCGAATTTCCCAGCCATATCAATGCTGAGGAAGAGGCCCCTCTAAGAAAATTCATTAAAGAGTTTCGGTATTTATGTGATAAACAAGCAGATAAGTGCGATCATCGGGGCGGTGGTTCCTTTAATAATATTCATAAATCTATTAATAAAATAGATAAAGATTTACAAAAGTCGCAGGAAATAATAAACTCCCCTTTACAGGCAGCCTCTCATTTTACACAAGAAGCTAAGGCCGCTCGTGTTGAGGCTGCTCGTGTCGCTGAAGAAGCTACTCGTGTTGAGGCCATTCGTCTAGCACAAGAAGCTGAAGCTCGTGCTAGGGAAAATGCTTCAGCCAGAAATAAAAAGAAAGCAGCTGAAACAGCCGAGGCAGCTAGGGTAGCAGCTGAAGAGGCCATTCGTCTAGCACAAGAAGCTGAAGCTCGTGCTAGGGAAAATGCTTCAGCCAGAAATAAAAAGAAAGCAGCTGAAACAGCCGAGGCAGCTAGGGTAGCAGCTCAAGAGGCAGCTAGGGTAACAACTCCTCTAATAGAAGATGACAGCGATGAAAAGATATTTTTTAGCCTAATTTTAAATGAACACTTTCCCAGTATTCCTCTTCTGTATGCTAGACACTGGAAGGCATTCTATACAAAACTAATAGATATGAAATATAGAAGAATCAAGTCTACACTAGATACTATTAAAGATACCAACAACGATGATCTGTGCGGATTTATTATCAAGATGATAGAGCCCCTAGATCCACTCTTAATTTATGGCTGGAATAAACCTAGACAGATTGAAGATCTACTGTTTGAGCTTCAAACGGGTAATTTTATCAGAGCAAAACAAAAGTCTATCTTAGAGACTATCTATAACCAAGATCAAATAAATAGTATCGTTGCGAATGAAATTTTGATGGGCCAAGGCAAGACTTCTACATTAACACCGCTTATTATTTTAAACAGATTTTATCAAAAAGCAATACAATATTTTACTGTTGTTCTACCTTCGCACTTGGTTCAACCGAGCTATGAAATATTGTTTGATATGATTAATATTATGCCTACTATTACTGTCAATAGAAATATCAACAATTTCATTAAAATGAGAGATAAAGTATTACATATTATGAGCGATGTGACAATAAAGACAATTGTCTTAAAAGGAATCAAATCAGTTGAAAACTTGGTTGATGTGCCCAAAGGAGTCTGCCATGATAAAACGGAAGACAATGTGCAAGCCTTCTCTAAAATCATATCCAAAGAGAATGATTTTTACATATTCGATGAAGTCGATTCTTTATTAAACCCTCTTAAAAGCGATTTGAATATACCTAAGCCTCCGCAGATAAACCATCAGAAACGCAAAGACATTTTCCGTATCTGCTTTCATTCTCTTAAAAACTTATTTACAAGATCTACACCAACTATAAACGACAGCGATACTGTCAAAATAAAACACCCTACACTCAAAGATACATATATCTATAGTGAGGCTTATTCTGGTGACGATAAAGATTTAATCACCCCCATATTCAATACTAAAATAAGTGATACTTTACTACACACACTTTCTATGGTGTATAATCAGAATTATGGATTTGGATCATTGAATAAAGATAAAAAGTGGACTTGTTCCAAAAACCACTTTGTTGCCATACCTTATAGTGCCAATCTTACGCCTGTGGAAGACAGTGAGTTCACTGATTATGAATTGTTTATTATTCTCAGTATATATTGCTATTTTTCGAACGAAATACGCCCCATTGATGTTAGTATCGTCGTTGATATAATGGCAAACAAAATAATGGGTTTTGGTTCACTAACGAATGATCTTGAACTACTACAGAATATATATCTGAGTTTATATCCCACTCTCAGTAAAACAATAGGGCCTACGTTTATTGATATCTTCAATAAAAAGAAGGCATCGACGAACTATGACGCGGAATGCGAGAAGATTGCGAAAGAGATGTCGAGTGAGGCAGAACGCAAGTATGATTTCATTGAGTATTATCTTGGAACGATAATCTTTGAACGATTCGCAAAGATATATGTTGAGCAAAGTAATATAAGCATGGTTGATATTTTTGATCCATCAATAAGTAAACAGAAGGTGACATTTTCTGGAACAGTGAATATGAATTTACCTGGTCGTATTATTACAGACTTACTTGAAACGTCTTCTTCATTCGAATCAGGCCAGATCTCAGAGATTCAGAAGGATGATACAGTGGGCCCTGCTATTGAACTGGCCTTTTATGGAATTACCACACGTGTTCCCCAACTTTATTATAATGAGAATGATGATAAAGAAGCGAAGTTGATACAGCATATCATAGAAAACATAAACACAAATACTTACCAGGCGTTAATCGATACTGCGGGTATATTATTGAAGACGACACCTGAGCAATTAATTCAAAAGATAGATGAGGTATTGGTTGATAGAACCAAAGTCTTGATGTATGTAACTAAAGAGGATGTGCGGAAAGTAATGGTGAACGGTGTCGTTCGAAATTATAAGAACGAGACGTTTGATAATCTATTCATTTATTATGATCACAAACACTGCGTTGGAACGGATTTTAAACAGCCGTTCAAAATGCATGGCCTTGTTACGATCGATACAAAGAACAACTTGACTGAGATTGCCCAGGGAATCTTCAGACTACGTTTCATTAATATTGGACACTCTGTAGACTTTTATATAATCGCAAATAAACCGGCTGTAAACAATATAAGAAAACAGAACCAGCAGCTATTTAACTATTTAGTAGGAAAAGACAAGCAGTTCATTACAAATTCAACAAAACCGAGTAGTCTACAGTGCTCAAAATATGTCTATCGTAGACAACAAAAAGCCGAAGTCAACTCGTATACTGAACATATCTTCTTTGAGACGCTCTTGACAGAAAACTATAAAAATTACGCGGAATATATTAACTTTAACTTTCAACGGTATCAAGCGTCGGGGCTTCGTTTCAAAGCGGATATAGTCAAGGCATTGTCTGATAAAAACCCTTCACACACAGCGGTCAATCTTCAAATAGCAGAAGAAATAGCAGAAGAAGTAGCAGTCAGCACTGAAATCGCAGTTGCGAAAATATCCTTAATGGGCGTGCCACCCAAGTTTGAGCAGAAAGATATCGAGATGACACTCGATGATTATTTGGCTTTTCATTCGAATAATAAATTTACTCAAAACAATAGCATCACGGATGAAAATGGAACAGTATGGAGTCTATTTGTATCAAGGCCTGTTGAATACAAAATAATTGCGAATTTGAAGAATGTTGATAACGATGATGATAACCAGTGGTTTTATTTTACAGTCAATGACGCTCCGAACTCAATCCTGTTACTTTGTTATTACGAAGTCGTTGTTCTACTAAATCACTTAGGAGACAACACGAATTTTGCCATTACAGATTGGTATGGCCAGTCGTTTACAAAGACTAAAAAGGAGTTTCCACGAGTTATCAGACTCTTATTGGCACATAAGTCCTATGATATATATAATCAACTGGCGTCTCTGAAAGTATACTGCTCTAAAAACGGAGATGCGGATACTTCGAGTATTCGACTGAGCGATGGAACAGAAGGGACCGAAGTTGTATCGGAGGGCAGGCCATTATCAAAGATAGAATGTTTGGATTATTACTTTGGATTTAAATATCCGTTCAGAGGCTTCAAATGTAACAATGAGCCCGATTGGACGAAGCCAGATGCGTGGACATCGTATTTACAATTCCCAGCGGCAGTCTCTGAAACGTTGAAAACGGCTGTTATTGAAACACTCATTAAAAAATACGCAGTATGGTCTGCTACACAGGCAACACAAGGTGGTCGACGCATACAAGGTCGCCGTTTGAAAAAGACACGCAAAGGAGATAGGAAAGGAAAGAGACGATTTACAAGGAGACAGACTTCTGAATAAAGGAAGGTGGATCTCTCTTTGTGTAGACTAGAAGGCCCTTGTCTTTCTTCGCAGTCAAATAATAGTGACGATAACATTCGATGGCATCGTCACTAATCTTATACTCATCGTCCATTGCGATGGCGAAGGGCGTCTGGCCGATCGAAGGCAAGGAAGGAGGAAATGTCTTCAGCCACCAGACATGTTCTTCACAGGAATGTGTCTTGCCGTATCGATACGTATATTCTGCCGCAAGTTCAACGCCTAGCTCGCAGGCGTAGAGATAGTTCTGAAGAGACGCACGAATCCACTTTGTGCACGGATGATTGATGTGCGCGGGCTTGTAGGGCTTGGGGCTTGTCTTCAGGCTTTCGGGTGTTTCAACCTTCATGCGAGTCTTTTGAAGGAGTTCGGGGTGAGCAGCTGTCCAGTGGGCCGTATAGAGCATCTGGCACGTTTCAAGAATCATCTTGACGACATGTTTGTCGCAGTGGGCCTGTGCGGACTTGACAGGGTCGTTGTAGAGAATGAAGAGATTCATTAGGTCGCGGGTCAAAGGGGGTTTTGCGGTTTCAAATTTTGCGAACCTTTCTGGTTTTCTTTGAAGAAGGTGATTCGCAGTCCTTAGCTCTTCCAATAATAGCACACGCGATTCGTTTTCCTGAGTGGCCTGTTGTAAGCGAATCGTCTTCTTGGCCTTTTCCAAGATCATCGGGATCGGCATGGACAATAAGAGTTCTTCCGAGAAGATCGGCCACTGTAATACCAGGAAGTCTATAGTGATAGATATGGTCGACTTCACTGACATTACCAAGATCTCCAGTGTGACGTTCTCCCTTTGAGCCAGGAGGGCCTCCGTGATTTCGGTTAGGGCCCTTGTTATAGTGTGAGCAAGCTCCCATACAACCTTCTTCTCTCAAATCTCCATTAACATGAATATGAAAGCCGTGCTCTTTTTTCGCAGGGAGCTTTGTAAAGGTCGCCTCAATGTGTAGGCCACTGGGTTTGTCTTCAAATGTTGTATATCCTTCAACATGACCCATTCCTGAGAAGGTAGCGACACCCTTCATTCTTCTCTTCTATAAAGATAAAAATGAGATTTATGTAATGTTTAGTAATTAAATTATGCCAGCAGGGAATCGAACCCTAACCAGAAGGCTGGCGACCTTCCATTCTACCGTTAAACTACAGGCATACCTCCTTTTTCCTTGAAAGAGCCATATCCATTTTAGACGATCCTATAAAATTGAACTAGCCCCCAACATGACCCATGCCTGCGAAGGTCTTCATTCTTATCTTCTATAAAGATAAAAATAGATAGTTTCTTATCTTTATTTTATACAAATTGTATTCTTGATTTTATTCCTCATCGCGAATGACTATCTTTTTCTTAGGCTTTTGCGTTTGAGCTACTACAGGTTCAGGTTGTGCGACAGGGGCGGGCGTTAAATACCCATCAAGGACAAACTTCGCACGCTGCTCGGCCTTTGCCGCCATCTGCTCAAGAGTAGCAAGTTCGGCTTCCATCTCGTTGAGAATGGCGAGAACTTCGTGCTGGATGGGGAGAGGGGGGAGAGGAATCTCGTAATTTACGATACTCTCCTTTGAAATACCTCCCAAATTAATGGAATAAGTTGCCATATCGCGAATAGACTTAGCATTCATTGTAAGATAATGATAAATGAAATCATACTCTATTCCATTTTCTGGCTTTGGAGTAAGAACCATATTATGAGAAGTGATGGCACACTTTCCCTGCACCTTGAAGAACTTTCCCATTCCTACTGTATCACTATTATGGTCACCACCGCCATCCTTAATCATAACAAGATACGGAGAATTCAAATCAAATGAATAATCTGTATGTGTTCCATCTGGACAACTCCACTTGCCATTGAAGAAAGGCACATTTCCAGTTGGATCCCTATCGCCAGAGTTAAACCGCTTAATAGTCTTTGGACAGTCATAGAGATCCCCCAACTTCTTCCGCTCAAACCCGCGTGCTCCAACCGAACGCACGACGGCAGCCATCTGCGACTTCACGGAAGCGGCGGCTGCCTTTGCTGTGGCGGCGTTGTTGTAGATAAGCTCAAGAGCAGTAACGATTTCTTGCTGGATGGTGAGAGGTGGGAGGAAAAGTTTACTAGCATAGAATCGTTCCTTATCAAGTTCAGGAATCAATGCTGCACACTTATTAAATGTTTGTAGATCATTCAATAGAAGATGATAATACAGATACTTAATATTTAAACTTGTATCTTTTGACTTCATCACAATTGTATGATTACCTGCATAGAACTTGGAACCAGCTTCAACAAAGTGTGTGCTTCTATGCCAAGCAGATCCTTGATCACCAAGAAGAACTGAAGGGCCCTCAAATATAGAGTTTTCTACAAATCCATTAATACCATTTGAGGCATAATAAGGATATGTTCCACTTTCAAGTCTATCCCTTTCAGGAATGTTCTTACCATTTTTAAATTCTATAACATCCCCCAACTTCACCATTGGATATCCACCTGTATTTGCTACCGCAGCAACCTCCTGATAGCGACGCATATCAAGTGAACAAGCTTCATCAAACTTATCACGACGGACGGACAGAACCATCTTCTCAACAATCGCACCATCAGAAGCCTGTTCAACCTCCCAGAACTCAACGACGCTTGTAGGGTTGCCAGTATTCTCAAAGAAGAGAATAGAAGGCTGAATGCCTGTATTTGAGAAGAACTGACCCTTCATCTTGATGACTCGCTTCAACTCGAAGTTATCAAGCAGATACTTGCGTGTTCCATTGTGCTGATTAGAGTTATTTACAAGAACTCCATCGGGCACAACAACTGCACATCGACCATCTTCATCAAGAGCAGCCATCATCAAATTCAGAAAGAGAGGTTCTGATTTTGTTCCATTGATTCCAAGATCCTTCACACGCTTACAACAATCCTTATAGATAAGGCCCTTCACTCCAAACGGCATGTTTGCAAGAATAATCTTAAATTTAAGACGCTGATCTAGATCACCAACGTCTAAATTCAACGAATTCCTATGCTGAATACGTTTAAAGATAACACCTGTGGAAAGATACATGTTAATAAGTCCAACAGACATCACAAACTCATCAATATCATATCCAGCAATATCCATCTGCATAGTATTCCAGTCAACAGTAGCACCATGTTCCTTGAGAAACTTAACATACGCAGTCAAGAATCCACCTGTCCCCATAGTAGGATCTAGAACACTCTCAGCTGTTCCATCATCAAATGTCTTAGGATCACAAAGCTTTGTCATATAAGCACATACTCTGCGATCTGTAAAGAACTGACCAAGATCACGCATCGCAGACTTGTTGGAACCAGAACCCAAGTGATTTTCATAGACAGTTCCAAGAATATCTACTGTGCCATCCAAAGCTTTGAAGTTAATCTTATCCAGATGCTTTAGAATAGATGCATGATGGTCAGGGCTATTGAGCTTGAAATTAAAGTTCCGTGTTCCAAAGAGATCATCAAGGGTAGCAATGAGGCCACCATCATCCTTGTTGTAAAGGAGATCAAAGGCATGCTGTTTCTTATCAAGTTTTACAAGTTCCAAGAACTTCTCCCAAGCAAATTTTTCATCTAGATTCAGACGTTTACACTCTTCCTTGTCAAGGGCACGTGCTAGAATGTAGAGAGTTAGATGCTTCATAGAATCCATTCCTGTAATACCCTCCTTGCGAAGAATATCACGACATGTATCAATAACAGTGTTGAAATTCTTCACAAAGTCTGTCATTTGTCCTATACTAGAGGTTGACATTTTACTGGCGGCAAAATTTCAAAAAAACGGGCTCAATTTTTTCAAATCGGTGCCGGGACTTTTTCAATTTTGACCTTGTTTGGACTTTTTTTATTGAACGGATCACCGCCTTCTTGAAAGAGATGGAAAGAACTCTTGAATATTAGAGGCCTTTATAGAGAAGTATCCATCATTTATATTTTCAATAGAAGGATATTCCGCGTTGTTAGCTAGCCAAGACTCATACATAGCAGTCGTGCTTATCTTATTCTCTCGTAAAAGTGTCCTAAATGTTTCTTGAGATATTCTTTGATTGTCTCCATTAAAGAAGTCATATGCGGACATTGATCTCTGAACCCAAGGCTCTTCAGGAAACCCAAGGGACTCCCTTACATGATTATATTCTGAAGATGTGCGAATACCTTGTGATTTACAAATTTCGCGTATTCTTAGAGGTTGGCGAGTATATTCCCTACGAACATATGCGGCCTGGGCACGATCGATGGTTTCTTCAATACTACATGAACCATTTGAAAGATTTACAGTGCCAAGAAATGTCTTTAGCATCCGCTTAATATCTTTTGGCTCAAGTCTCTTTCCATCTCCCGTGAAATCAAGAATATCAAGGGCAATTCTATCAAGCACATCTTGCTCTGTTGTTCCTTCTTCTGAAGGGCGATAAATGAGACACCAGCCTTCCTTTCCTTCATAATCATTACGAAGTGCGCGACCAAGTACTTGTAGAAGAATATGAACAGCAATCGTGTTTCCAGCAAAGAATGTAACTAATTCAAGGCCACGAACATCTGAACCTTCGCGATATCTTTGGCATGTGAAGAGAATACGACGCACTTGGTCAATAGATGAATCACAGAACTCTTTATCAGTCCTTTCATCAACTGCCTTGTAAACAGAAGCTTCAGGAATTATATTAGATGCTAGTTGATAGCATTCACGAGCATCCGCAATTGATGGCAAATAAGAGATATATTTTCCACCACAATTTTTCAGATCAATTATTTTTTTAATTGCATCCAAATATCCTTTGATATGGGCTTCTGTATCATCAAGTGGCGGGCCAATAGCAATATGAATTCGTGGATTGGCAATCCATCCTTCTTGTATTGCCTCATCCATATTACAGCGATGAAGAAGTGTAATAGGGTCTCCAAAGAGTTCTGCTATTTTCTCTCGTTGAATCCCACTACATGTTAGGGGTGTAGCAGATGTTCCTGTAAGAAACTCTGTATCCCAGGTTACACTCATTTCTTTAAGAAGTTTGAAGTATTGCTCTCCAGTGCTTCTATGAACCTCATCATAATGAATGTGATTCATAGAAGGAAGCTTTCGCATTCCTTCATTTGAAGTAAGTGCCTGCTGACAGGCCATTACTAGGACATGACTGTTAGACAAGATAGATAGGCTAGAAAGCTTTCCATGAGACCCATCATACATTGTGATTCCAAACTCAGAAAGCTTCTTAAAAGGTTCAGAAATAGTATCAAGGATATCATTCTTTGGAGAGACAAACAAGCCTCTATAAATAAGGCCTCTACGTTTTGATCTTTCTGAAGCAAGGATAATTAACATAAGGATTGCTATTGTCTTTCCAACTCCTGTTGGCCATTGAACAATCCCTTTGTAGGAAAGCGGATCTGGGCATTCACAAATTTCTTTCCATTGATTCCAGAGTTCCACCTGAACACGTCTAGGAAGTCTTCCTGGCAAGAATATACGGATAAACTTCTCGAAAAGAGTTTCTTCGATTTCTGAAGCTTTTTTCTGAATAAGAGTAATTTCATCAAGAGTGAGAAAACGGATAAAGAAATTTTGCTTAGAAAGAAACTCGCGAACTTCATCAACATCAATTCTAAACCATTCTGTTCCTGGTTGCCTTAAAGAATCAAACTTCTTAAGAAGTAGTGTTTCAAATGAATGAAGATTTAAAGAGTCTTTTCCGTTTGTTAAACAAATCAAGTCATATTCTTTCTCTAAACCAATACCTGGTGCGTCACCCGTATTGTATTGACGTAGACGATGAATTGGATTTGTTGTCATACCGAGCTTATACAGCCCATTATTTCTAGTATACGTGCTAGATACACAGTAAAGATACATCTAACAGTAGTTGACCTTAAATGAGGGCCGCAAAATTTCAATTTTAAGCCCCCCAACAACAGGGTTTTAAAGACTATCTACAGTCTTAATCTAGAATGCCAATCACACGTGAGGAACTCAGGGCCTCCGCGAACGAATATCACGAGCATGTCCGTCTTCATGAAATTAGTCTTTTTGTCGCTCATCTCTGCCGTTGTATCCAAGTTCAAGCAAGGAATGGTAAGCTGCGTCACGTTCATCCTGTGCTCAAGCGGTTCGATCTAGTTATAAGGAATCCCCAGGGCCTAATTGAAAAAGATAATCCTGGGCCCATTCAGCACGACTATCTTCCTGGTGTCATGAATGGCCTGACCGAGTTCTTTCCTGGTATCACTGTCTATTTCGATGGTTCGCAATTGATCATGGAATGGTCTTAGTTTTCATCGACTTCTCGAATGGAGTGAAGACGACGATCAATAACAATAGGCTTCGTATCTAGAAAATCTCTCTTCTTGGGTAAAGGATGAGAAGATTTGTATCGTTGCCCTAGAACTTTCATCACTTCGTTTACTTTTGCCATAGCTTCCTTTTTCTTATCCTTGTCCTTATCCTTGTTATTTGGTGGTTGGTGTGGTAGCATTCGTATGCTCTTGTCTACATGAGCTGCGGATTTCAAATTTAAGTATACGCTAAGTAGAATGGCTACGCCTAGTGCTCTTAATGCTACGGCGACCTCACTAAAGCCTTCACGTCTACAAAATGTATTTTCTAGAGGTAAGAAGCCTATATTGGAAGGCACAAAAATAATTGATCGTTTTTTGACAAAGCGTTTATCAGGTGGTATTTATCTTTTAGATGTTCCTGTGTATCCTGACGCAGGGTGTAGAGAGGATCATAAACTACTTATGAAACAAATGCTTGATGCTGGAGAAGCTGGTGAGAATACAATTGCCATAAGCACTGAAGATAAAAAATACTCGTGTGTTGATTTTATGCCAGATAATAAACATTATCTCATTACGAATAATCCTGAGGCAACGGGTGAGGCAATTCTTCAAATGATTGAAATGTATCCGGATATTAGGTATTATTTTATTCTTGTGTCAAGACGCTATGATGATGCGATGGGAAGATATAGACGTGCGATGGAGGCTCTAAAAGATAGATTGCCGCATAAGCCATCAGGAGAACCTTTATGGGATGTATTTTCATTCTTAGAAGGAGCAACACAACCGATGGGTGGCTCTAGAAAGAGATCAAAGTCGCGTAAAACAAAAAGGTCTAGAAGGTCTAGATCAAGGCGGTAATATCAAATTTAGTCGCAGAGAGTAGAAGGGATGTCGGCCAAACCAGAAACATCTTTACGGTATTTGAAACGAATCGATTCAAAAATGAATAAGCTTTTGGCCATTGCGACAAGATATGTTGAAGGGGCTGCTCCTCTTGCCGCTCCTGTTGCCTCTACAGAACCAGAGGAACTCCCGTTTTATTTCCAGTCGAATGCGGCTGCCGCAGCCGCTGCCGCTGCTTCTGCTAATGCCGCGAATGCCCCTGCTGCAGCTGCTAAGGCTAATGCCTCTAACGCTAACGCGAATGCCCCTGCTGCCGCTGCTGCTGCCGCTGCCGCGTCCACTTCAAAGCTGAATAATTGGAATCGTCACGTGGCCGAGGTTTTACAAGAAATGAGAGAAGCTAAATGGAAGAATCCGACATCAGGAAAGAATGCGACACGCACTAATGCCATGAAAGAGGCGTCTAGACGGAAAGCTGAGACCAATTCAAATTATGCTGCGAGAACTAGGTATCGGCGGGAAAAGAGAAACAAGCAGTTGGCTAAGAAAGGCCTTTCTGCGGTGCCAGAGGAAGCTGCTTCTGCGACATCGAATCTTCCTGCCGCAACATCGGGTAATCTAGTCGCTGCGGCAGCGGCAGCGAATCTTCCGACCGCTGTGAATCGCCCGACCGCTGTGAATCTTCCTACAGCGACAGCGGCAGCGGCATCAGCGGCAGCGGCAGGAGCAAATGTAGCCCCCGGACCTGTAGGCCCTCCTAGAAAGGGAAACGGTCGGCCGCCTCCCTCTATATATAAAAGCTTTAAGGTCGCCCCGTCAATACCCAAAGCTTTTGTGCCAAATGGTCCTAATACACCCCAATCATATAAAGCAGCAAAAGATAGACTTGAAACAATTCTTCAAGACAGCAGTTTGCCTGCTGAAAAAAGAGCAACATTTGAAAGACTTCTTAATGTCTATACGAAAAAACTTGCTGATTCTACGCGTAACGCATAAAATTGGCTATATATAGTAGAAAATGGATACTTATACAAAATTATTCTGGATTAGCTCATTGCTTTTTATTACATTATCCGTTTATTTATTATGTTGCACAAAAAGAACTCCTGTGTTTTACGCTCAAATTGCCTCAGGGTGCGGTATGTTTGTAACCAGTAAGATTGGGCGTAAGTTTTTAGGGTTAGAATAAAATCCCATAGGATCCTCAAGCACCGTGTCTACGGCTGGGGTATTAAATTCGAGAATGAGTAAGATAAAAATATCCCCTCTAAATATATACAATGGCCCCTTGTAATGGAATGTCCACCATGACTGCCGCGAACCAGCAAGCCTACGCCAAGTGCCGTCTGAATGCGGCCAAGGCCAACGGTTCTAGCCGCAAGAGTATCTTTGCCCGCAAGAACCGCAAGGGAACGCGTCGCAATCGCAAGAACCGCAGAGGCACGCGTCGCAACTAATTTCGTAATAGTTTCCGTTTTCTAATTTTAGAAGAAACAATAAATACGGCATAACATGTAACTATTATAAAGTCTTCATTTATCTTATAGATTTTCTTTATAAAGTTATTGTAAAATCCACTATCTAATATATTTATCAAATATTTTGGATATCTTGTATTTTTTGGATTTTCAGGATTTATTGTATATTCTCCTACAAATACATTCCCTGTCATTGAACCTTTATACCATGTCGTATAGAGTGGCTTTCCTTTCTCTAATGCGATGCGTTCGGCATGCTTCACCGTTTTATAATTAAGTGTGAGATCTCTATAATAAATTGTGTGGATCTCTGGTCCCTTCTCCACAATGCTAGTAGTATCATATTCTTTGGCCTCTTCTTGTTCCTCTTCTATTACTGAAAGTGTTTCTCTTAGTATATAGGTTTTCGTCATGTTTAATCTTTATAGTTAAAAAAGCTTTAACTATCAATTTTATAGGGGCCTTAAGTCATATCATGATAAATAAATATGGAGCCATTCCTTTACTATACAAATTCGGGGAGGCCATGGGACCAAGCAGAAGATAACCAATTGACAGATGAATATGTAAACAACAAATTTGACATTATTAAGATTGCCCATCTTCATAAACGAACGCCTGGAGGAATCTGTTACAGACTCAAAACACTTAATCATCTAGATAATAATCATAATGCACCAGGTTTTTTTGAATATAAACATAGTGCCTTATATCAAGAAATTGTTGCCATAGAAAAAAAGAAAAAAGAGGCAACAGAGCCTGTAAAGGTGTCGAAGGGCCAACCTAATATAACGATCCACAATGATTTTTCTGAACTTAATGAATTAAAAAATGAGATGAAAGAAATGAATCTCAAACTGAATTACATCATGCGTCTTCTGGATCAAACAAAGGTAGCCTCTAGTCTAACAGTTTCCCACTAATGCTTACTTTAGCGTAACAATCGGGCGAGAAATGTCCTTTGTAGCCACAACGATAACATGAATTTGCCTTTTTTTCTTTAGAAGAACACGCTTTCATATGAAGGATACATCCAAACCTTGTTGTAAATGTTCTCTTACACTTACCACATTCCCATTGTTCTTCTTCCTGTTCTGATTCCTCTTCTTCCTCTTCCTCTTCATCTTCATCTAACAAATCATTTCCATCCTTATCTGTCTTTGCGTAACACTTAGAGGCCCAATGACCTATACGATCGCATATAGAACACCTGACAACCGTTTCCGCCCTGCCCACACTGCACTTCTCCTTCAGATCGTAATTTTTCTTCTTTTCGGCCAGCAAAGGACAATTCCGAACAAAATGACCGTCCTTGCCGCACTCTGAGCACTTATCCGTCGCACCTCTCAATTCTTTCTTCAAGTTCTCGACTTGTGTCGGTTCTAACTCTATACGCACATAGGAACCACCCCGAACCTTCTCAATTCCGTATAAGAGCATCATTTCCTTTGTATATTTATCTTCATCGAAGGGCCCTGCGTTCGGCACAATCTTCTCGACGGCAACAGGCGGCCATTTCCGAGTCCAGGCGGATCCCTTTCCGTCCACATGTTCCTGATATCGTTTCGTCGGATTGTCCGTCTTTCCCACATAATAATTTCCACCTTCCAGCTTCAGAATATAGATATTTGTGAGTGACATTCGTTGTGTTACTTACAAACAGCTACTTAGGTTCAATTTTTATTAACCTAGAGTATAGATGTCGGCGCAAGCTCCTCCTAAAATGACATGGGCATCGCTTGCTCCCCCTCGGCTGCCGCCGCCGCAGGCACCAACAGTCATAACATTCCCGAAGAAAAACACAAGACCCCTGAATACTCCTGGACTGAATAAAAACAATCCTATGTGGGGCAAGTTCAACCCGACACTTGTTACACGAGGATTTGCCAAGAACTTTTCACTTAGAAAAGGCGGCTATAGATCAAGAAGTAGAAAACACAAAAAATCAAAGACTCGTAAGCATCGTAGTTAAATTTGAATCCTCTGTCTACAACAATTATAGTAGATCAATGGAAGTTCAGTTAAGTAAGGAAGAATTAGCCCAAGTTATCGACTTTGCCCAAAAAATCCGTCAAAAGCAAAGTAAGCCAGGGAGCCGAGACCATGTAAATGATGACATGACAGACAAGCGCCTTGAAAATGAAATTGTCGGGAAGGTCGGAGAATATGCAGTCGCGAAACTCATTGGAGGAACAATCGACCTGCGTATATGGGAATCAGGCACCCGCGGCATTTCACAATTTGAGCCCGATATTTCCGATGCGACCCGCCCTGACTTTGTAGGTCAGGCCATTCATGTAAAAACATGTAATTGGAAGTATCTGAATGCACCGCAGCGTTCATGGACAGTCGATAAGAACGATCCAATTATTCAAAAGCCAAAGCCAACAGATATTATCTTTCTGGCCTTTGCCTCAGCAAATGGAAGATCGCTGATTCATGGGCATGTTCTTGCCACAAGGGCCCTGCCTTATTGGAAGCCCTGTGTTTCAACCTTCATGGCCCACAAACGCGCGATCTATTACAATGATATTAAGGCACTTATCCGCTGCGTCGTCTGAGTTTACGCGTCTTTCTATACCCGCCTTTGCCTTTACCTTTACCTTTCTTTTTGTTTTTTGCTGCCGCTGCGGCTGCCGCAGCAGCTTCCTCCGCCGCAAGCTCGGCCTCAAGCTCGGCCGCAGCTTTATCCGCAGCCTCTTTCTCTTCTTTAAATTTTGCGAGTTTAAGAGCTGCCTCTTCTTTTTCGGCAGCTTCCGTTTGTGATTTAATCTTATCATCTATTGTCTTTTTATAAATAGCATCAGTAAATAGTAACTTCCTTGTATGGTTAGTTTCCTCTATTTTGGTATAGATAGGTGTTATCAAGTCAATGAAGTTATCTCCTTCAAAATTAATAAATTTTATAACCCAAAATGATAGATCATTTAAATTCAAAAACTCCTTATTCTCTAGTAAAAATATGAAAAACCTACACATCTTTTCTTTTATTTTCATTGTATCTGTTTCAGGCGTAAGCTGACCCCACATTGGCTCGGTTAGTTCAATCAATACTTCAAGATGAATTAAGATATATTCATTTGGCATGCTAAAAAACGTAGCACATTTTGTCATAAATCTTTTTTCTTCGACTGTCTGTGTATCTGTATTATTAAAAAATTGATTTGTTCTATTATAAATAGCATTGAATGGAGAGATTTCACTCATATTGAAGTAAAAAAGGATTCCATCAATAATATTTTTTGAATAAGGTTGCGGGTCTGAAATGAATAAAATAGGTGTGCTTTTTATTTTTAAATGTAAAGTATCCATATAAAACTTTGTATATTCCTTTTCCATAACTGCGAGTAAGGCACGTGATTTCATTCTTATAAATGAACCCTCTAGAGCAATAGCAAGTGGCCGAAGTAACTCTTCTGAGATATTACAAGGACATACTTTTTGTGAATCAATGTAATCTATAAGGGTTTTGAAACCAGAATCTAATTCACTACTTTTAAAAGGATCAGGTAATGTATACCTAGTGTTATTGTATTTTCATTTTCTTGAATATATATTGTGTTTAATAATGACTGAATCCAGATAAAAAGTGTTTTATATGTAATTTTCAAAAATTCTCTAGACATTATTTTATTTTCTTTATAAGCATCCTTTTTCCATCTTAGAAACTGTTTATGGTGTGCCTCGCGAAATGTTTTATTATTAATATACCATGCGTTTTCATATAAATGATCTACAATCTTATGTATATTTGTAGAAAGAGCTACTTGACCATTTTTATGTAATGATAGTATTGCTGGTATAAGTTTAAATGTAATTGTTTCCGCTCCAATTAGAGAATCCGAATCCATACAGAAATAAAAATTGTCAGGCAGTGCTTGTCTTTCCATTTGAATGCGGCGATCTCTTGTATTTATTTCTAAACAGAATACCCTATAGTTTTTTTCTTTATTGCTATAATTGTTATATAATGCTAGATTTAGATTATCAAATACAGTTGAATATTCTATTGATTTCCTTTCTATAAATACAATAATCTTATCAGGCTTATATATCATTTCTTCGAGGTCTTCAGCAGTGGTCGCAGGAACAGTGGTCACAACAGTGGTCGCAACAGTGGTCGCAGGAGTCACAGCAGTGGTCGCAGGAACAGCAGCAGGAGCTACAGCAGAGGCAGATGGCATTAAAGAAACAGGAGGAGAAGGAGCAAGAACCTCTTCATCGCCATTTTCTCTAAAGGCAGCAAATCCAGATTGATCAACCAATGTGGGTGAAGACCCTCTGCTTTCTGCTGCCTTCGCAACACGTCTCGGTTTTTCCCACGTGCCTTCTTCTAGAGCTGCCGCGGCGGCCTCTGCCTCAACTTGCTGTTCCTGTTGAGCCTTTACAAGAGCTCCTTCCACTTCTGCTCTTTCCTGAGGAGTTATATAAGAAGACAGTTGCTTCGGTAATATATCAAATAGATTTTTAGAAGCAGGGTCAACAAATGATGAATCAAACGACCCAGTTAATTTAATAATACGATCAATATGACTTAGAATACGAACTTTGTATGTAATTATAGCTTCTCTTTTCTGTTGCTCGACTTGAATCCAATAAGGATGTTGCCTACCCTCTGACGTATCTGGTTCTTTAAAGAAGTTTGCGTAGTCAACCATGGCCTTCCGCATTTTGCGTAATTTATCATTCATTGATTTTGTGTTGTCGGCTATCATTTTATCAGGGCTCTGGCAATATAAACCAAAATGCGAGGTCAGTTCAATATCCTCAATCGGGTCACCAAAGACATTTTTAGGAAGTTTTATTTCAATAATACGCTCGGTAAAGGCCCCCATTTTAGCCACAACGACAATCTTAGAGAAAAAGGACGGATTTATAACTACTCCAACATAGAGATTATCAACGATCTGACCTCTGACTGTATTATTATGAAGTTCGGGATCTCTTTTTGCCACAACTTCACTAATATCCTCATCATAGACTCCAAATGCTCCTTGCCTTTCATGTATCTTAACACAGATCTGGTCAAATAAAAAATTAACATACTCCATAAAGAGTTTATCTGATTCGGCACGGCGAGTCTTGTTTTGATTTCTATTGCGAGAAGCACGTATATCAAAAGGACTCAATTCAATATCAATATCGGGTGTCCTAGGTTGTCTTCTTGTTACTAATGAACTTGCGACCCCGCCCGCTAGAATAAGGGGGATTTCTTGAACAGGATACTGGTCTCGCTTGAAATCAAGGGACCGGATTATATCTAAAAACCCTTCAATCGAACGAGTAAGACCATAAATGAAAAGTTCACGTTTTATACTTATAAAATTTGGATCTATAGCCAATACAACTTCTGGTGGTAAAGTGGCCTGTTTTGAAATCTCTTCAACATTTTCCAGTGAAGGAAAATAGCCTGCCATACTCTACTCTTATCTCCAAAATAAAATAAAATGTCTGAATATAAGGAATGGCGACAATTGGTTCTCAGGGATCTTATCTAAACTCTGCTCGTCGGTCGTATATCACGACGGCCGCGTTCCACGCTGATATCTTTGCCTACACGACTTCGTTTAACGCCGCGACGTTCGCGACTACGGGCACGCTGACCTCCCTCTCTACGCTGGGAACTGCCACGGCGGCCAATTGCCCCGCGAACCGCGTTCTCAGAGAAACTGGCAAGAAGTTATACCCGAGTGGCATGGTGAATGCGAACGATACGACGTATGGTTCCCCGAATCCTGGTGTTAAGACATACATGGTTGGCGTGTATGATCCTAATACGTTTTTGTCGGGTTTCATCGACCCGAACTCGAAGCTCTTTGCCGTCTACAACACCGATAAGCCCGACTACGTCCCGCGTGGCCTGAACCCTAACGGCGGTGCCTTTACTGAATTAGATCAGGGTCCCCCTGTCTACACGCTCGGCTCTGTTACGGCTGGCACGATAGTCACAGCTGGCACTGGCGTTGTTGCGACGGCAGGCCAGATCCGTGCTTCGACAATTACACCTCTAACGTCGATAACAACAAATGGTTCTCAGACAGCTCAAAACATAGATGCCACTCTTGGATCTGTTTTTACAATTACAATAAGTCCTCCTAGCGGCGTTGCTAGTATTACTCTAGATGTTCCTGCTGCGGCAGTTGTTGCGGGTGCTCGTATTGAACTATTGATTACAGCTACAACAGCTTTCAATACTACAATCACATTTGGAGCAAACATTGTTTCTAATAGCACCTATATTGTTACGGCAGCTGCAGGGCCCGTAACATCTTTTTATGCAATTTCATTTGTCTGCAACGGAACTCAATTCTTTGAGATTTCACGCACAGCTACCCAAGCTTAAACTTTCATCACATGATTTACAAAATCACTAAATGAAAAAGAGGTCTAAACCCCCAATCCTAACAACGACTAATGAGGCCTGCTCTTATCCTCTATGGTCCCGCAGGAACAGGTAAGACAACCTGGATTAAACAAGAAGCCAAACTCCGTAACTACCGCCTCTTTCGCTGGAATGTGCGTAATGACAGAAGTCTGAGAGAAGGCCGTGAAGTTCTACACGCCCAGGTGAGAAGCCAAGAAAAGACTCTCATCTGGATCGAGGGGGCAGATGATTTGACGCAGGAGGCCCAGGCCTTCATGCGTCGAATCCTGGATACGAGAAGCCAAGATGTTCATTGTATTCTGGAAGTCAGAGATCCGTCCAAACTCTCAGCTCCTGTGCTTTCTCGGTGCTCCCTCCAACGAATTGGAACAGAACTCTCGTTTCGAAAGACAGCGTTGCTAGGAAAGGCGACGGCCTTCAAGTTGATTGGAGAGCCCGAGAAGGAGTTTCCTACAACGTTTGAAGGCCTCGCGACCTATAAAATGAAAGGAAAGGACCCTGTCTTGTTACTAAATCATTTAATTAAGACACGCAATAATGATCTGAATGGACGGGAGGCATTGAGACGTTGGGCATCGGGGCATTCTATATGGCTTCAGATTGCCTGGCTTTTGTCCCTCTAGGCTTCAGCAATTGGAACAATCTTTCCTTTACTGGTTTTCTTTCGTGTAGGTTCTAAAGAATCAGGATATGCGTCATTAGGTATAGATCCACGTCGGTGGGCCGACATCACTCTTACAGCAACCGCTTCATTTAATTTTAATTTTGCTTTTGCTTTTTCTGCGGCAGCGACCGCAGCGGCTGCGACTGATTCTGCGACTCGAGCGGTTTCATCGTCATCGTCATCTTCTTCTTCAGTATCTACTTGTGCTGGTGCTTGTGCCTGCATAGCCGCAGCTTCTTCCTCAACAGTTTTCTTCTTTATCTCTTCAGTTGTATCTACATCAACTGACATATCCAAATCTTTCCCACAGCAACGGCATCTTATCTTTTTGTGATTAATCGCAGCATAAATAACACCAGCCATTGATACTAGAAATCCAAATACACCTAAGATACCTCCTGTATCGGAGTTCATCTCTATATCCTGCGTTTATTTGTTGGGTCCAAAGACCGAAAGAACCGTTAGTATGGACTCTTCGGACAGTATTGGCGTATATGGGGAGGCGAAGGCCGAATATACGAGACAGTTATGTATCTTCGTAGTTCCGGCACTTGAAACGTATTTCTTGGATCTTCTGGCCGAGACAAAGCTCAACGAGAAAAATCCGCAACGTGTTCTCTGGGTCTTTCAGGATTCCTTGAAACAGTTTCCCGAGTGGAACGTGGACAAGGTTAACAGAGAGACGGAAAAGGTTATTTCGTCCACAAAGTGTGATTATTTGGAGGAGATTTTGACCGCTGTATTCATTGCCCACACAAAGGTGTTGTCGGCTATCCGTTTAACAAGCAAGCAGAAGAAGCTCCAGATTACGATTCCGAAGCTTGATCACTTTCTACACAGAACAATGTCGGAGTGTGCTCGTCTATTGTGGTCGAATGCGTATCTGTTTGCGGAGAATGGGACATCGGTTGACAAGCAGAAGAATCTGAGACAGGTCGAGCAGCTTTTACACGAGGGCATTCTTCAAAGTATCAGGGGTATGTTGCCAGTCAAGAGCATTCTGAAAGAGTATTTGGCCGACGATGGCGATGAGGCACCCAATGCGAATGACGATGACCAGCAGAATAGTGTAGCACCCGTCGTTCCTGAAGGGTTTGTTCAGGATCTGTCTGGGGCTGCTCTTACGCCAGAACCCATACCTGTGATTTCTCTTCCCGTCGATGCCAAGGTCGAAGAGCCTCTGGTCAAGGCTGAAGAGCCTATCGCCAAGGCTGAAGAGCCTATCGCCAAGGCTGAAGAGCCTCTGGCCAAGGTTGAAGAGCCTCTGGCCAAGGTCGAAACAGGACCTCCCACAATTGTTGTCGACACAGAACCGGCAAAGGTCAGTTTCACAAAGATGGACACTTTCTTTGATTCCCAGAATCCTAATCAAAACAGTATTCACGAGCCTGTAATTAATACGAACACCAATGAAGATGACGATGATGATTCAGGAATCTCACACCTAGAGATCAGCAATGATCCGCCTGAACCGATGGATGACTATGAAAATTTAGAGGAGAATGGGGCGTTAGAAATGGATGAGTTTGAAACGCTATAACTTTTTTCCAGTCAGCCGCCAGAGAAGTATCCCGGATGAACTCGTCTACTTTATATGGAATGGTCCTCGGTGGACTCGTAATCGCAGCTCTTGGTGGACTTAGTGAATATGTAAAAGAGAATCAACTTCCTGGACTGAAGACTGTAGCCCGCGATTTTATCATCGGCGTTGTTCTTGTTGGTTGTATTCTTCAGATGGTTCCTGATTCAATGGTTACTCTAATGGATTCTCTTCCTAGTCTGAAGGATATGTCATCCTCTTTGCCCTCAATGACGGGTGGTTCTTCTGTCGAGCCTGATTTACAGGTTGGGCCTGCGAGGTTTTGAGGCAGGGCTCGCCAAAATTGAATGGGTATAGTTGCCGTATGAGGGCATAGAAATGAATTACATTCACCTTCTTGAGTTTGCGAGCTCTGTGGGACTTACAAGTGTCACGGCCTATCTTATCTTTAAGATAGTCAGTGCTATTCAGCGTCAAAACGCTATGATAGTGAATGAGATCGCTGATTTTGAGGATGTTTCGGAGATACTCGAGGAAGAGGATGATGCTGAGGACAAGATGGACATTGAGTCGGAGGAGGAGCGAGAGGAGGAAGAGGAGGCTGAGGGTGATGACGAGGCATCCGAACAAGACGAACAGGAAGATGTGAATATGGATATCGAGTCTGAAGAGGTTCTTGGTGTGGCGACAGGCGAAGAGATTGTGAATAGTGATGAAATCACGGCCCTATCCATACTTGAAAACCGGCTCCTTGCTGAAATCGACTTGCTTAAGAAGAATCAGACTCTAAATAATCTAGAAAACAACCTTATGCTTCTATCGAAGTTCGAGACCCTTGAGTCCACGACACAGGCGAAGGTTCAGGGGTTTAGCGAGGTCACGGTCGACAAGTTCCATGATCTTGAAGACCTGGTAGAGCTCAAGATTCAGCAACTTGAGAAGACTTTCCAGCAAAAGCTTGATGGCGTTAGGCAGGTGCTTGAAAACGTAATTGTCGGCCAGAAGGAGTCGTTTCTGCCACTTCTCGCAAAGAAGGAGATCGACAAGAATAATTGGCAAGGATGGCTGGCGTCCTCTACGCTTGATGGTGTCGACCTTGAGATCACTATCGAGAATCGTTCGTATACATCCTATGAGTCGAATGACGCCTGGGTAGACGCAACTACGAAGACAAACGATTCGGCAACGTATCGTGATTCACTTCTGGGTCTTGAGGATGTTTCATCGTGGCATATCTCTAATAGTATCATGAAGAGATATATCACGTTTGCGTGGAATGGATCGACACATATCCAGGTGACTCTTAAGAATCTACCGCGGCAGAAGCAAACACAGGCCGATGCGCGGGACACTCTGAAGAAGTTCTATCCTACACTTTCATGGACGCGTATTCTTGTTCCTTCTCAGACAAAGAGCGAGTAGACCTTCTGATTCGCAGGAGCTGTAGACACACGAAATGGCTCAAAAATAGGCTTCCGTATCTGTTCAGACGGAATTGCGTTATGAACTTGTGCGGCGATTACTTTATATAAATCAAAATCGGGATACCGTTCACCGCCATTCGGATCAATAAGAACATTATGATCATCATCACACAAGAGCCAGGTCCACAAAAGATTATATAAATCGGATTCTGTTTCTTTTACGATGAGGCCACGTTCTTTGCTTAGCACCACACCATTTTTTCTCTTAGGAGGAGTCTCAGGAAACAATGATTCAAAGACACTGACTGTAAACCGCGACAAGTCGAATGACGGGTTCGGCCCGACTTCCTCTGCCCCTGAATTGCTGTCATGAAGATCACCAAAGGAATACTGATCTCCCGCATCATTGCCGACTCTGAAATCGTCACTATAGAAGAGATTCTCGTTGATTTTAAAGATAGAACGGCCGAAATCAATGATTTTGAAGATTTTTCCATAGGTCGGCACTTTGAAGAGAAGGCCATCATTTGTCTTATAATACAAGAACTCCTTATCAGTCTTTGACCAGACAATGTTATTACTGTGTAAATCATTGTGTGTGAGTCCGAAAATCCGTTGGGCGACGGTTAAGGCCGAAATAATCTGGAAGATCCACGCCGTCCATGTCGCGTCCCATTCCTCCGATCCAGGCTCGCACCCAAGTTCTTCATAGTCATCCAAGAGTTCATCCATTGTATCTTCGCTTGACTCGGTATAAATCATCATGACGGGGAAATCTTTTATTTCTGCGAAGAGGTTGACTTCGTCGTCTTCGGACTCTGATTCATCGTCCTCATCTTTATCCTCCTCATCGTTATCCTCATCATCAGACTCTGTATGAATGCCATCGTCGGACAAGGAATGAATTGAGTTGCTCACCTCTTTTTCGTGGGCCCTGTTAAAATCGTCCAAGAGTTCTTCTGTTTTTTCAGTCTCCGCGTCGGAGTCATCGTCACTTAGATCATCTGGGACATCTAAGATTGCGGCCTTGACATCTTCGGGAAGAGAATCGTCAAATGCAAGTTTAAAGATTCCATTTTCCTGATTTGCCCAGAACCAGCGACAATGGCGGAAGGACATGTAGGAATCTGAAATATTGTAGGCATATCGATCGGCGGTGACAGAGAAGGCACCATAAAAGGCGTGAAAGTGAGGAGAGGCATCTTCTTCCTTGAGTTTTCCGAGAGAATAGGCGGCAAGTGCCTCGACGTATGCCTGATTCATAGGATCGTCTAACTTCTCTTTAATCTTCTCCGAATCATATCTGCCCTGGAGCCATCGAACAGGATCGAGAAGGTGCGTTATTTTGCGGAATCCAGATACATCCTGAACTTCTATCCCTGTCTCTTTACAGTTCTTCTCGATCTTCAGATCGATACGGCCTGAGCTTGAATTGGAGAGTGCCGTTGCCGATGAAATGACACGGTTCCGGTGGTCCAGCCAAACCGATGTCTTGGGTTTTACTGTGAGGCCCGTCAAAATGCGTAGACCGGGATAAAAAGTATCAGGGTCACTAAATCCCGAAAGATCTGTTATTTCTTTTGTAAGAGGGACCATATGATACGAAGGTTTAGGTAAAACCGAACCTCTTAGTTGTGGGTGTAGCATTCTTGCTCTTCATAAGAAGTCTCTTCTGCGTTCATTACCGCACGAAATTCTTTTTACAATGCGTAGAATGTCCGTTGCCGCTGCCCTTAACGTCAGTTTGAAGAAGTTTGACATGAAACGTATCCCCCAGGACGCCGTGGCGATTTTCATCGGCAGACGAAGAACAGGTAAGTCAACTCTTGTTCGTGACCTGCTGTATCATCACCAGGATATGCCGCTCGGAACCGTCATTTCAGGCACAGAGGAATCCAATAGTTTCTACAGCAAAATGATTCCGCCGCTCTTTATTCACGGCGAGTTCAGTCCTCTCATTCTCGCAAACTTCTGTAAGCGTCAGAAGATGATGATGGCTCGTATCATGAAAGAGCAGGGTGAAGGTAAAAAGTCAATGGTGGATCCGCGTTCATTTATGATTCTCGACGACTGTATGTATGACGACTCGTGGACACACGACAAGAACATTCGGTATCTCTTCATGAACGGGCGTTGGCTCAAAGTGTTCTTTTTGATTACGATGCAGTATCCGCTGGGTATCCAGCCAGCCTTGAGAACCAACGTCGACTTTGTATTTATTCTACGTGAACCCTACCTCACGAATAGACAGCGTATCTTTAACAACTATGGGTCGGCCTTTCCGAGTTTCGAGTTCTTCTGCCAGGTGATGGACCAGTGCACGCAGAACTATGAATGTCTTGTAATAGACAATACAAGCCAGTCAAATAAGATTGAGGATTGTATTTTCTGGTATAAGGCGGAGATGCACGGAGATTTCCGTATTGGTGCCCCAGAGTTCTGGGCCCACTCGGCGGCTCATTACAAGGAAAAAGAGGAGGAGGATGGAAACTATAATCCGAACGACGCGAGAAAGCTCAAGGGGCCGCAGATTAATGTTCGGAAGTTTTAAGGGCACATACTAGAAAGATGTCATTAAAGCTTGGAGATGTTGTAATACCTTTGTTTCTTCTGTTGGTTGCGTGTGTTCTACTGGTTGCTAATTATCAGTTTTCGGAGGGATTTGCGAATCCTGTTGGTATGTGCGGCCTAGATTTGCCTCCATGCCCGCATGGGTCTCGGTGTATGAATGGTTATTGTTCAAGCGTATCTCCTCCTTCACAGCCCTCTAGTTCCGGCTTGCCTGTTATCTAAATATTTATCTTTAAAAGAAGAGATGTCTAAATCGGTTGGCTATGGAGTCGTTGGTCTTGCGGCTGTCTTATTGGGTGTTTTAATCATTGTTCCGTTCGTAAAAGGATTCTTACCTCAACTTGATGGGTATATTGATTACCCTGCCTCGGTATTAGCATATGCTGGGGCGAATGCGGATGTTCTCAATACCTATATTACGTCTGGTAATATAGCTAAACTAACAACTATACAAACTAATTATAAGAATAATTTATCATCTATTCCTCCAACAGATCCAACCTATGGCGACATACAAAATAAGCTAATGCTTGTTACATTGGCCATTAATGCTTTGAGTGGTGATGCAAATTCTAATATGATTGTCAAAAAAATAGTGGGCACGATCCCTGCCACTACAACTACTCCTGTTCCTGCTCCTTCTGGCGCAGTCCAAGTCGCCCCTGTTGGCGCGGGCCAAGTTGTCCCTTCCTTATCAGTCAATGTAGCAAAGCAGTCATCAACGCTTGATCTCTTGAAATCGGCATGCCAGAGCCTTTTATCTGAAACAGCTGCTCCTCTAACTGGTGTCGCAACCCCTTCTATGATGAATACGACTGCTCCTGTTGCGGCCCCTCCTGCGATGGCTATGCCTTCTGCTGTTGCGGCCCCTCCTGCGATGGCTATGCCTTCTGCTGTAGCGGCTTCTCCTACGATGAGTAGTATGCCTCCTGATGTAGTCATGCGAAAATCTAAAATATGAAAACAAAGAACTGTCTCGGCCCCTCTGTAAAACCTTTCGTATAAATAGAAACAAATGGCTCGTCAAGTTGGGTATGGTATTGTTGGCCTCGCTGTTGTTCTGCTCGCCGTTTTAATCGTTGTGCCGTTCTTGAAGAGAACCTTCCCGCAGTATTACGATGGATTCAGAAATCCTGCGGATGGATGCAGCGGCGTTACGTGCCCTGAAGGCTCTTTCTGCCAGGAAGGTGCGTGTATTCCTATCCACGTCGGCAGCGGAAATGTAGATGGATTCCGCAATAGACAGTATTAACACTTTTCATACGTTTGTAATAACAAACTATTGAAACATGTTCAGATTTACTCATTCTTTGCTGCATCCATCTTTCTCTGGATCGCCAAATCCGCAGGCCCCGACGAGAACATCCCACTGAACTCCGACGCACCCGTTCCTAAGGAAGGGACAGCGGCGGACTCAGTGGACCCAGGCATCGTCGTAACCGAGCGTGCGGCCTGCTTCCGACCCGCCTCACGCTGCTCTCTCGTGAACTGCTCCCTCGCATCTTCATTCTCCTTATACTTCTTCATGAGGGTGTTCAGCTGGTCTTCGGCATACTCCTGCTCTCCGACGTCGGCCGGCTTGGGATCCCACGGCAGCCACTTGCCTATTTGACCCACATAGATATTGTGGTCCGGATCGGCCTTCTGGAGCTTCTTTGCCTTCGAATCAGCCTCCTCCTTAGTGCTGTAGGAGCCACGGACCTTCAGGCCTCTTACCGTCGTGCGGAAGTTGTTCTTGGCATAGAAATCATCCTCCAGCTTTGCCCCATTCTTATACATGAAATCATCGTAATTCTCAACGAGACTGCTGGTTACGAGTTCACGCTGATTCTTCTTTACAGTCTCCTGGAAGTCCGTGATAAAAGGATCGATTGACAAGACCGATTTCCGGCACTCGAGGGCTGCGCCACTCAAATCGAGACCTTCAAGACGCGTGGCCTCCGTGTCAAGCTTAGCATTGATCGTCTGGATAGACTTCACCAGGAACTGCTCGAGACTCTTGGTGCGGAGCTGAAACTCATACTGCTTTAGAAACGCATTGAAGAAGAACATATCCTTCCGGTTCAATACATTCTCGGGGCTGATAAAGCTTAGAAGACACCACTTCTGCGAGGAGATCTCCGCGTCATCAGTCAAAGAGCTCTCCTTCTCGTCACTAGGGGTAGACATTCTATACTTCAATAGAGTGTTTCTTTAGACGATTTTGACGCAGTTGCCTCAAAAAATTTCTTTAGAACAAATATAGGAATCAAATGGATGTCTCTGAAGTCCTCAACCGTGCCATCAAGTATTTAATCGAGGGCCTGGTTGTCGCGGGTGCGGCTATCTTTATCCCCCGGAAGAGCCTGCCGTTGGACGAGATCTCAACGCTCGCCCTCGTCGCGGCTGCCGTGTTCGCCGTGCTCGACCTCGTCTCCCCGTCCATCGGCGTTACGGCGAGACAGGGCGCGGGCTTCGGTCTGGGTGCCAACCTCGTTGGCTTCCCGCGTGGCTTGTAAACGGAGTGGGAGTGATCTCGTGAATAGAGTCAATATTATATCTCCTGAGTGATTTCAAATCAGCATAGAGATATTCTTTACATAAAATAGAATGGCAGGGACTATTTATGGCGATCGTCTAAATGCTTTTATAAGGGAGCAGCCCTATTTCTCGGCGGGTCTCAACTCGCCCGTAGAAAAAAGAGCAAATGGATACTGGTATTGGCGCGCAGGCACACGTCCAGGTGAGCCTGATGGTCTTCCCGTAAATGTTCGCAGAGCCAATGGTCGCAGTGGTGCGAATGTATCGAATTCAGCAAAGGCCGCACAGGCTGCGAAACGGGCAGGCCCTGGACTAGGTCCCGCTGCGGCTAGAGCGTTATATGACCAAATCAAGGGTGAATTGGATGCGGAGCTTGGTGCCACATGTCCCGCTCTTTCGTCCGAGACGCTGGATCTCATTGGGCAAATGATAGATGATGACGCCCAGCTCTCAGGAATCCCTGTTGAAATGTCAGGAGGCAAACGTAGAAACAGAAGCAGAAAGGCACAGCGTGGTGGTGCCCGATTCTACGATGAACTCAAGCGGGTGTTGCGTATTCTCTGTATTTTGCCGAGCGAAGTGGCCAAGGAAATGGATAAAAGTGGTGCCGATGCCCTTCAGCCTGTAGGAGACGCACTCATAGATCCTACGGTCGCGACGAACATCGCGACAGTTGTAAGAACCCGTGTGTTCCCTGGACTTCTCACTCTTGGCCTCGTAAGAGACTTAGGCACCAATGGTTCTTACACGGTAAGAGCGATTAATGCGATCATTGGTTCTATTGGATATTTCTTCAATCCTAGACTCACTGCTGGTTGGTATGCTGGATTTGTGGGTAATATGTCGGCACTTGTAGTTGGTTCGGGCCCTACACTTGTAGGCTTGGCGGCGGTAATCGCGATGAACTACGAGGGTGTTCGTGTCTTCCAAGGCATTTACAATCGCGCATTAGCGGCGTATCAAGGAGCGGCCATAACGGATGAACAGTTAGCCACCGCGTTTGAAGGCACGGTTGTTCAGTATGTCCAATATCTGTCCGCTCGTGCTTTAAAAAATAGCTATCCCAGACTTCCTGCTATGCTCCAGGGTGTCGTGAACCGCGGGGCTCCTCAGCTCGCTGCGGAGGCGTTGGATGAACAGTTGGCGGTCTACATGGCGGCAGTTCCTGCGGCCCAGGCTCCTAGAAGGAGAGCGTCGGCGGCGGCGATGCAGGCTCTACGAAATGGTCCCGCAGGCGCAGGTGCGGGTCAGGGCCCCGCCGCATCAGGCGGTAGACGCAAGACTCGCAAACATCGCTCTAGACGCTACTAGTTTAAACGGTGTATGTTTGGTGTTATTTTTAGTTAGCACAATTATTTAAAAAAATTCAGGCTTTGATTCATATCATATTTCAAACGGACCTTAGATATTGCCACCGCAGATCCTCACAGATTTGCTGCCAGATTTTATCCTGACAAAAGAGTTTGTCCCTATTTTTGAGAATCGGAAAATTAGGGAGATATTCATCGAGCTCTAATAGCTCACAGAACTTATAGAGAACATAGGAGTATGATAAGAAATTGCTGCGGCCTGAGGGACAGTGTTTCTGAAAGGACGGCTGGATCTCAATAAACATATGCCGCAGCTTCTCCTCAGTCTCGCGTGTAATAACAGGGGCGGTTTTTCCATTGATGCGGTTCATAATGTGGGCCGCGTGTTCATAATACTTATTAAACTTCAGTTTCTTCAGAATCTCACGAATCTTTGATGTCTTAATATTGCTGGTATCTGTGATTCTCTCCTTCTTGAGTTCTGTGATGATGGCAGTATAGACATCTTGAGGGATATCGGTGCTTTCCTTGGCCTGAATCTGGGCGAGCCATTCATTAAAGTGGTTGATACGCTTATATGCGTAATAGGAGACCTCACGTGGCGGATCCTTATAAGAAGGCTTATCCGAGTCAACTAAAATAAACTCCTGGAAGCCGCAGGTTGGACATGTGAAGAGAGCCTCATTCGCAGAGAAGAACATTTCTGTAAGACATTCCTCACATTCTCCATACGGATCATTATGGATATTTTGTGAGGCTCTCGCGTGAGTCGGATCTATTTTCTGGAGATAGGTCTCCAGGAGTTTTTCTCTTCTCATATCCTCACCTCTCTCCTTGCCACTGCCACTGCCACTGCCACTACCACCATTACTATCAGAATACATGGATGTGCCACTTATATCATGATCAGTTGGTGCCTCATTCGCGGCCTGTTCAAGAATAGCAAAAATAGAGCCTGGCTTTGATTTTGCGGGTCTATTCACCTTAGACTCAACACCGCGATTAATTTTATCCTGTATATCATAATACTGATATAAAATATTCCCAGTTTCCAAATAATAGTCATAGACAGCAGAACCTGACTTTCTCTTTTTATATTCCTTAAGCAAGTCTTGAAATTCTTTTTCGAGCTTTACTTTTTCTATATCATCTTTACAGGTCTTAATAGATTCTTTAAGGCCTAGTAAGTGAGCTTCCAGAGCTTCTACATTTTCACTTTCATCGAGCAATTTGGATAAGTGAGAGTGATGGATACTATCAAGCGTTGTCCTTGCTTCGGGATTACTTCTCTTTGTGGGTCTGATCTTAAAGAAAGGATCCCCTGACGCCATCTGTAAAGGTCAAACTCTACTGGCTGTTTAGATGTTCGCTCGAATTATAAAAATTGATTTATGAATAGAAGTTCTACGTTTTTGTATGAGATATACAAAAGAACTATTAGAGGATATTTTAAAAGAAGGCAATGCTACACTAATAGGAGATTATACAAAATTTAATCAACGAATGCTTATACGATATAGATGTTCGTGTGGAACTCTATCTGAAAAAAGATTTGAAATGCTTAATATTTATAGATATCCGTATTGTGAATCATGTTCTTTAAAACTGAAAGAAAATAAAAAGGTTGAAACATGTCAAAATAAGTATGGTGTATGTAATACAGCAATGCTTATAGATGTTAAAAAAAAGATTAAAGATAGTTATATAATAAAATATGGAGACCATCCAAAAAGAACAAAAGAAGTTCAAGAAAAATGGGTCACAACATGCCTTGAAAAATATGGAGGGCATCCAAATCAAAATGTCGACGTTCAAGCAAAAGCAGAAAAGAATTCATATATACATAAAGATTACATGCTTCCTAGCGGAGCTGTAATAAAATTACAAGGATATGAGCCTTTTGCCCTTGATGATCTCCTACAAAAATATGAAGAGACTGATATTATAATAGGTCGTGGAAATGTTCCTAGAATTCAGTATATATCAGATGGTATAAAAAGAGTATATTTTCCAGACTTTTACATAAAGTCTACCAATGCAATTATTGAAATCAAATCTGAATGGACTTTACAGTTACCGACGTGTAGACTATCATCAAAAGCAGAAGCAGTTATAAAAGAAGGATATAAATATGAGGTATTAGTCTATGGTTCAAATAAGAAATGCACCAGGGCCATCTCCTTTTAGTGGCTAAAAAGGGATATCTCCCGGTTGTTACTTTTGAAGTTTTTTTGAAAATTCTGGTTCCCCAAATTTATTTTCTCTGCTGAGGGTATAGAATATCATGACAGGAGGGGGTCTTATGCAGCTCGTAGCCTATGGTGCCCAGGACGTTTACCTCACAGGAAACCCGCAGATCACATTTTTCAAGGTCGTGTACCGCCGCCACACGAACTTCGCCATGGAGTCCATCGAGAACCCGTTCAACGGTTCCCCTGGTTTCGGCAAGACGGTCACGTGCACGATCCAGCGCAACGGTGACTTGATCTACCGTATGTATCTCCAGGCCACATTGCCGAAGGTCCAGCTGTTGGCCGCGGACGGCTCTGGTGCCCAGTTCCGCTGGCTCAACTGGGCTGGCCACAACCTGGTCAAGGAGGTCGAGCTCCAGATCGGCGGCCAGCGTATCGACAAGCACTACGGCCAGTGGCTCCACGTGTGGAACGAGCTCACGCAGGAGGCTGGCAAGCAGGCCGGCTATGCCAAGATGGTTGGCAACGTCCCGCAGCTCACGAACCTGATCGTCCAGGGCGGCGAGACCTGCGACGACGACTGCGCGGGTGGCGAGCCGAACTCCTCGAACGAGATCGGCAACTGTGCCCCTGAGTACACGCTCTACATCCCGCTCCAGTTCTGGTTCTGCCGCAACCCGGGCCTGGCCCTGCCGTTGATCGCCCTCCAGTACCACGAGGTCCGCATCAACCTGATCTTCAACGATCTCCGCAATCTCTGCTTCGAGGCGGCCCCGCAGAACTCCAACGTCCACGTAATCCGCGACCGCGTCGCGTCCAGCAACCTGGTCGCCGCGTCCCTCTACGTCGACTACATCTACCTCGACACGGACGAGCGTCGCAAGTTCGCCCAGGTCAGCCACGAGTACCTGATCGACGTGCTCCAGTTCACGGGCGGTGAGTCCATCACGTCCTCGAGCAACAAGCTCAAGCTGAACTTCAACCACCCGTGCAAGGAGCTCGTGTGGGTTGTCCAGCGTGACTCCTACGTCGCCTGCGACGATGCGACGAGCTTCGTGTGGAAGGGCCAGCAGCCGTTCAACTTCAGCGACTGGTGGGACCGGTCCGTGCTGGAGTCTGGCTACTCCGTCACGCGTGTTGAGGGCATGGCGGGCAAGAACCCGTGCGTCACGGCCCTCCTCCAGCTCAACGGCCACGACCGGTTCCAGGTTCGTGAGGGCCGCTATTTCAACGAGGTCCAGCCTTACCAGCACCACACCAACATCCCCGCCATCGGCATCAACGTCTACTCCTTCGCCTTACAGCCGGAGCAGCACCAGCCGAGCGGCACGTGCAACTTGTCCCGCATTGATAACACCACGCTCCTGCTCACGGTCACCAACAACTCTGTTGGCACGTCGAACACGGCCACGGTCTACGTCTATGCGACGAACTACAACGTGCTCCGCGTGATGTCTGGAATGGGGGGCCTTGCGTATTCCAATTAGTAAAAGCCGTATTCCAATTAGTAATTTCTCGGCTATTCTTATTATATTTTGGTAATTTATAGCTAAAATGTAAAAATTTAGATATTCTTAAGTCTCATTAGAATGAGTCTTGAGAAGCTCGAAGCGAATCTCAGAGAGAAGAAGGCGACGTTAGCGAAAACCACGCGGAAACTTGTCACAGGTATCAATCCAAAATGGACTAGACTAACTGATAATATCCGCAATCTTGATCACAAAATACAGAAGAAAGAATATACTTTAAAACATCAAACACGCAAGAACAATACCTATCAGCATATTACGGCAGGCCCCAGAACACCAACAAAGCTAAAACAATATGGACCTCTTCTTGGCCTTCTAACGGTGGTGGCCGTTGGAGGTGGCCTCGCTGCGTATTATACCAATAATAACTAGAAGCCGAATGCCATTTCATCCCAGTTCAAAGTCAACTATAAATTTACACAAAATGACTTTAAAAAACATGAGAAATACGTCTGAGAGAGGTCTTAATAACTTAACTAGACGATTACAGTCTAATATAAAGACTATGGATAAACGTAATAATTCTTTACCGTATATTGTCGGGGGTGTGGCTATTGGAGCAGTCGCAGTCGCATTCGCTGCTGCTGTCCAACAGTCTAATACTTAAATAGTAGTTGTAATGTTATAAGGATGGCAATTATTATAAATGCTATAATAGCAAGACTAATAATTATCTTTTTTGACTCAGGTAGATCACAGCAGCAGACAAAGCTCTCATCTGCGTAAGGAAATGACTCCGCTCTGATGCGTCTTACAGGTTCATCATCTTCTTTTACAATAACACGAATAATAGCTCGACGACAGATAGGACAATCATACTCTTCCTTTCCACTTAGAAGCCAATTGTTCCAACATGACGGGTGAACAAGGAAATGGCAGCCGCAGGCTCGTAGCAAGGTTCCATTAATAAGAGGTTCATTCATTTCAGTCGTGAGTTCAAGACAAATGAAACAGGTGGGATCATTTTGACTTAGATCAGAAAGAGAGTTGCCTGAATACGACATCTTCATGTTGTTAGTATGCCATACTTCATTTCCCTGGCTTTAAACATGTCAATTTTATCCATGTCCTCTACAAACACGTATAAAGGTCCTTCATACTCTGAAAACGGCAAGGAGCTCGACGTGGTGAATTCTTGATTCAGCATCTCAAGCAACGCCTTAATTCTGCGTTCAATCGGCCGACCATGTAAACTCTGACTTACACGCTTCCATTTCCATTCAAACTGGAGAGCCGCCTTAGAATCAGGGAATCCGACGACATGACATACACGTTTCCATCCAGAGCCACGACTAGTAACTCGAGCCCCACCCTTGATCTCACCGTTGTGTTGTCGTAGACGTCGGTCGACGTCAACGGAAGAACCGATATAGGTAGTTCCCGTCTCGGACTCAAGGCAATAACACATCCAGGGTTTCTTATTTTGAGACTCCATATCTAGACATTGTTTCGATTGTCTAGGTGGGAAGTTTCAAATTCAGTTACGTTGCGTATAGAGAACAAAGCAAAGTGCGTAAAGAGATAAGGTTAGAGAGGAGGCAGTTACATGAGCGGGAAGTCCTTTAAGAAATGAAGCCAGAAGAGTTGTGCTGATCATCATTAAGGCATCAGAAACTAGAATCTTCGCACCATTTTCCTTCGCATAGTCATTAAACACATCAATCATCTTATTTTCTCCTTTAGGCAACTGTGTGATGACTGCGAGAAAGAAAAAAACATCATGACACAGTTGAAAGAGAACAACGACAGCCACGAAAAACCACAAAGAGTTCTGTAGGCCCAATCCACTATAGATATACCGAGCTGCCGTGACGCCGATTATGAGACTTAGTATGTCTGCGGCTGCGGCGAGAAATCCGAACTTCTCATACCAATCATTTAGAGCCTTGACTTTAAAGAAAGGGTCTGCCCCAGGATACCGCGCCAAAAAGATAACAAGTAGATCGACTATAACAGCGGCTGTAATTATATAAAGATAGTCTCCTGTCTTTTTATAATCAGTCAACATCCTCTAATCCTGTAAAAGATATCTCTCGGAGCCTAGACTTTCAACATGCCGAGATTTCCCTCCAATCGTGTCCATTCAAGCATTCTAAACTACTGGAGAGGGTATGTTTTTCCAACAAATCCAAAAACGCCGTAATCCATGTCTCCAAGTATTAGAATTACTTACCTCCCAATCATATTGGTGAGAGGGACTATTTAAAATAGGGTCTTTTATGAGTTTATACTGAAATCCATTTTTTTCTAAGACATGTTCGACATAACCTGGTGAGGGGCGAATACCCTTATTGTTATAGGCCTGGTCATACCCTTCTTCGGTTGTTGATATGTAAAAGTCCTTATTATCAGTGTCAGAAACTTCTGTTTCTAACAATAAAAGATCACATTTCTGTGAAATCATCTTCAAATGTTCCTCTATTTCGCACAGATGATATAGTAATCCCCAATGAACAATTATATCATATTTATTTTCAATCGTATCGTTATCACAATCAATACGCAGAGTCTTTATATGGGGATATTTTTCAGCAACAATCTCTAAATGTTCACTTCTAGCATCACTGCTTGTTACAATTGCGCCCATTTCATAAAACTTATTTCCAAGATCAGCATGCCCACATCCCAATTCCAATACTGTTTTAGAGTTGAAATACTCAGAAGGTATATATTTTCTTACTCCTTTCATTCTTGATTCCTTCCATTCATCGTAATGACCGTCGAACATTATACTATACATATATATTATTAGTTACTAGCGTCTACCAGCGTTTACCACAATGAGATGAATGACCTCCAGGACAATAGTCCTCTTCCTTGAACCCTTCTTCAGACCGACAACACAAGGCATTATGATTGTCTTTTGCGTCGGCTAAACGTTGCCCCGTCACCGTATCGTGGTGCGGAGAGCAGTATTTCTTTCCGCAATCCCAGCACCAAGAACGTCCACATCCTAGATCTTTATGAAATTTATCTTTTGAATCAAGGCCACAAGCAAAAATATAGGAGCACGCGTTATCTTTTAAACACCATCGTTGACACCAAGGGCATTGTTTAGCGTCCGTAGATCCTTCTTCCTTTGTCATCCCTTTCTACTTTATTTACGATCCCGTTGAACCAAAACCACCCGCACCCCTTACAGTCTCAGGCAGAGAGTCGACAAGGCGAATCTGCTTGATGTGGCCCATATCAGGTGCGACGACCTGGACAAGGCGAACACCAGCTGCGACTGTGGCCGCAGACTCAATATCAATGACGCCGACCGCCGCCATAAGAGTCCCCCTATAGGTCCGATCAATAACGCCTACGCTGTTTGCGATATAGAGATTATTCTTGAAGATGGAGGACCGAGGATAGAGAAGATAATGGACATCCTCTCCAGACGCCAAGTTAACCATCCGAGCCTTTACACCCAGATCAATAAGAGATACACTCCTGTGCCCAGTTAGACGAGCCTCCGTGGCAACAAAGAGATCAACACCCGCGTTATCATTGGGCCGATTCTCAGTCGCAATCGGGGCATACATCGCTTTTACAGCCGCAGACTCAGAAACAAGGAGCTCAAGACGGTAGGAAGACATTTCACTGCCTCAAACCTGGGTGAGCCAGTTGCTCAAATTTACAGGGCTCGTCGCAAACACTCCTCGATACTCTTTTGTCCATGTAGTCGCCAATGTCCAAGCAGACTCGTCAAAATGACGTAGCCTCTTAGAGTCAATCCCAATTGATAAACAGACAGGTAAATCAGTAGGCCGCACCATAAAAAAACACCATTCGAATGTGAATGACGGGACAAAGACATGATATCCGAGAAGTTCATGACCATTCGATCGTTTCCATTCATACCGAAGTTCACGAGAAAGCCATTCAAGAGTCCGTGTATTCCACGGAAAAAATCCACCCGCATTAAAAACAACTTGGCCCTGGGCAGAAACCCAGCTCCGAGAAAGTGTAATAAGTTTTTGCCAGAATTTCACATTCTCTTTATCGCCGCAATCAGGATCTAGCAAGTCGACAAACAGAAGATCATATATAATTGTCTGGTTTACAAGATCCAGAACATTTGCGATTTTAATTGTAACACGCGGATCATGAAACGAATCTAGATTCCAGGATGCAAACTCGCCTTGAAACAAATAGACAAGCCGCGAATCCCAGTCAATCACAGTGACCTCTTCAACGTCGGCCCATTTCAGAACTTCACGCAAGGCACATCCATCGCCACCCCCCAGAATACATACCTTTTTTCTTGATACCGCCGACGCCATAGCGGGATGGACAAGCATTTCATGATAGATATATTCGTCCTTTTTGGCGAGCTGGAGGCATCCGTCGATATAGAGCATCTTACCAAAAAGGCTGGATGGAACAATTTCAATCAATGCCTTGTCGGATTGAAATTGTTGTATAGGCCCCTCTAGATCATATGATCTTTTGATTCCAGTTTCATATTCTAGGTATGTATCCATGAGTCTATACAGCTTAACTAATTTAGGCTGTATCTAAAGTCTAGAAAATATCTTCTCTAGACACATGGATATTCAAAAACTCAAAGACTGTCTGGATAAGGGCGAAAGAGAAGAACTAGGGATTCCTATCGTGAATGAATCGATCGCAAACCAGATCTTAAAAATAACAGACTGGACAACAAATACACATAAGCAGGTATGGTTTGTAGTTGGAAATGGACATAGTCTGCGTCATCAAATTCCTCCGAATCTTCGATGTCGTATACTTCCTCTAGCCCCCGAACAACTTGAACCGTTACTTCAGCGAGGTCCATTTGATGCTCTCTTGTTGCCTAAGCATGGATTTCTCTACAGTGATCCAAATCTAACTCTAAACCCATTCTGGTCAAAGAGGGGAAACTACAGTGAATGTGAAGAGTTCGTCGACCCCAGCTGGTCACTCTGGTTCTGGCATTCAAATCAGAAACCTCTACGTTTCTTTGGTATGTGTCATCATCACGCGGTCTTATGGGACATGAAACAGATATTGAGGCCTCTTGGTGTCCGCATTGACTTCACGTGGCTATCGGATGGTCGGTCGCCTGTGAATGAGGCCATACCAGGTCAGGAGCCTCCATTTTACAGTAGTCTAGACATCTATAAACAGGATCCAAAGGCACCTTTACCAGAAGACTTCAAGGCCCGTATCCTTTCTAGAAAATATGACGCCGTGATTACGTCTCATTCTATTATCACTGCGTATAGGCTCAAAGATCTGGGACTTCCTCTGATCCATGTAAACTCGACGCGGTTCGGAAATGAGTGGATCCAGAGTTCTGAAAAACACGGAGTTTTGGTTCACGAAATCCAGGAACTTTTGAACTCTGGGCGGCTAACCGTTGTCCATAATAATCGCGGGGACCAGAAGTATTTCCAGGAACATTTTCCTATTCTCACTTCGTTACCCCAACAGGAGGTTTATTGCCCTTCCTTATGTGAGTCTCCTCATCGGATTCGTGTAGATCCTCCTACAAAACAGAAGTTCCTGATTTGGGATACGCGCCAGGTCCTACTCCAGGAGACAGGTTCACCCTTCATGAAGACCCTCTATCATGCCTTAAAACGAAGCTATGGCGACGCCGTCGAATCACAGGCAATTCTTCTGGGCCAGAAACAGACCTATTTGCCCGAAGGTTTTCTTGATGAGTATACTGCCGTTATTCATATCCCGTATAATATCAGCACGATGTCTATCTTTCAACAGACACGTGCGAATATTCCTGTGTGGGTTCCGAGCCAGACGCTCCTGGCAAAACTCTGGGCCGATCCGAGGGAGCCAAATGAACTTTCTTGGACCGTTTTTTCTGAGAATTCTGAGAATCAGTCGCATGTAACACAATGGGACAAAGTCAGACAGCCCCTAACTACACAGCGATGGGCCTCGGCTGCGGATTTTTATTATAAGGATACGATGGGATCTATCTTAGAATTTGACTCAATTGAGGATTTAGTATCGAGACTTCCTACGGTCGACTATGGAGATGTAATGGATATCTCTGAATCAAGGCAGCAGGAGAGACGTCAAGAGATCTTTGCTGTATGGGAATCTATAAAGAACAGGGTAACCTAAAGATTTAACCCCTAGGTTAAAATTGAGGGCTAAAGTCCCAATTCTAAAAACCATAAGGAGAAAGAGAATGCCCGCAGGTTTAGTCAGGCCTAGTTCGGAAATTGAGCCCATCGTGGGAATTCAATTCGGAATCTTCAGTCCAGATGAGATTGAGCGTCGCTCCGTTGTTGAAATCACAACCCACACGACGTATGAGGGTTCTGAGCCAAAGATCGGCGGTCTCTTTGATCCTCGTATGGGTGTCCTAGATAATGGAAAGACATGCCGCTCGTGTGGACAGACAAATCACAACTGCCCGGGTCATTTTGGGCACTATCGGCTGGCGAGACCTGTCTATTATATTCAGTTCTTTCCAACTATTCTGAATATTCTAAGCTGCGTATGTATTCGGTGTTCAAGGCTTCTCCTTGATAAGGAGACTCACAAGAAGAATCTGAAGAGGAGAGGTGAGGCCAGATGGCGCGAAATGATGAATAGTTCTTCAAACATCAGTCGTTGTGGCCAGGAGACAGAGGATGGGTGCGCATCGAGACAGCCGAATCGTTATCTCCGTGAGGGGATTGCCCGCATTGTGGCGGAGTGGGATAACGTTGAGGGCCCTGGGGCGGGAAAGGAGGGCACAAAGCAGCGTCAGATTCTTGAGGTCGAGTATGTTCTGCGGCTTTTCCGTCGCATTACCGACGAAGACGTTGACTTCATGGGCCTGAGTCGTTTCTGGTGTCGCCCCGACTGGATGATTTGCACGGTGATGCCGATTCCGCCGCCGCAGGTCCGCCCGTCCGTTATCCAGGATAACAACCAGAGGTCAGAAGACGACTTGACCCACAAGCTCTTTGACATTATCAAGACAAATCAGACTCTCCAGGCAAAGATCGATGCGAACGCCCCGAAGAACATCGTAGATGAGTATACGAACGTTCTTCAGTATCACATTGCCACTCTTGTGGACAATCAGATTCCTGGTGTCGCCCCGTCGGCCCAGCGGTCAGGTCGCCCCCTCAAGTCGATCCAGCAACGTCTAGGGTCAAAGGAGGGTCGTATCCGTTATAATATCCAGGGTAAGCGTGTTGAGTTTTCCGCCCGTTCAGTCATCACGCCTGATCCTAATCTGAGCATTGGCGAGCTCGGTGTTCCTCTAAAAATCGCCATGAACCTCACGGTCCCTGAGCGTGTGACGATCTACAACAAGGAACAAATGTATAAGCTCATTCAGAATGGGGCAGATACATACCCTGGTGCGAAGACTCTTGTCCGTCCTGATGGTCGCATGGTTTCTCTGAAGCATGTGAATCGCAAGGAGATTGTTCTTCACCTCGGCGATACAATTAACCGTCACTTGGCGGACGGCGACATTATCTTGTTTAACAGACAGCCGACGCTCCACCGCATGTCGATGATGGCTCACCGCTGTAAGGTTCTCCCGTTCAACACATTCCGTCTGAATGTATCTGTAACCGCCCCATATAACGCAGATTTCGATGGTGATGAAATGAATGCCCACATTCCGCAGAGTTATGAGGCGTCGACGGAACTCGCAGAAATCGCCGCGGTTCCGTTCCAGATCATCTCGCCGAGAAACGGCAAGCCTGTGATTGGTATTGTTCAGGATACTCTTGTAGGCTCGTATCGCATTACGAGAGCCTCTGTAGAGTTCAATCGCAAAGAGTATATGAATTTGATGATGTGGAACAAGCGGTTTGAGGGCCATATTCCTGGGCCGAAGGAGAATGGCAAGTGGACGGGTCAGCAGGTGATTTCCCAGCTCATGCCGCCGATCAACATGGATATGGCGAACGATTCGTATAAGGACGACAAGGTTCCTGAGAATTTCGTGAAGATCAAGGAGGGTGCGATCAGCCAGGGTATCTTTGATAAGTCAATCTTCTCAAAGCCGTCCAAGGGCATTGTTCATATTACCTACAATGATTATGGCCCGAAGGACACAGTGGATATGATCGACTCTCTCCAGAACACAGTTGAGCAGTTCCTTGTCTACAATGGTTTCTCGGTTGGCATCAGTGACTTGGTGGCCGATCAGAAGACGAAGGAGGAAATCGAAGTCAAGATTCAGAAGAAGCGAAAGGAGATTGAGGATATCTGTCTTCAGGTTCATTTGGATCTCTTTGACAATAACACGGGGAAGTCGAACCAGGAGGAGTTTGAGAGCCGTGTGATTGGATCTCTGAACAAGGCCACGGAGGAGGCAGGTAAGACAGGTCTTGGGTCCTTGGCGATCGAGAACCGTCTGATTGCCATGGTAAAGGCGGGCTCCAAGGGCTCCACAATTAACATTGCCCAGATGATGGCGTGTGTAGGGCAGCAGGCCCCTGAGGGCCGTCGTATTCCGTATGGATTTTCGGACAGAACTCTGCCGCACTACAAGAAGTATGATGACGGGGCAGAGGCACGCGGCTTTGTTCAGTCCTCCTTCATCAAGGGCCTGACGCCGCAGGAGTTCTTCTTTCACGCGATGTCAGGTCGTGAAGGTCTAATTGATACAGCTGTAAAAACCGCCGACACAGGATATATCCAGAGACAGCTCGTGAAGGCCATGGAGGATTTGACTGTTCAGTATGATGGATCTGTTCGTGATGCGAGAGGCAATATTATTCAGTTCTATTATGGCGAGGATGGCGTAAACTCCACGAAGATTGAGTCTGCGAGTCTAAATCTCCCGAAGCTCACCGAAGATGATATTCGGCGTGAGTATGGTCTACAGGGTGTTGAACTTCCACTCGATGACGGTGTTGTAAGAGAGGACGATTCTGAGATGCTGCTGAGGTATATCGACCAGATTCTCGGTGACAGAAAGATGCTTGTAGAGAAGGTCTACAGGGGCAAGATGGATGGATCTCTCTTTGCCCCGATGAATTTGGAGAGGGCTCTCTTGAATCTGAAGGTGCGTTTCAATCTTCAGACGGGCCAGAAGACAAACCTAACACCGCTGTATGTTCTCCAGGGCTTGGAGAGAGTCATTCAGAAGACGCAGTCCTACCATGGACTCTGGACTGCTCTTCTGCGGTTCCATTGCGCACCTCATAAGCTCATTGTCGTCGAACGCTTTACGAAGATCGCATTCGACACGCTATGTGAGCTTCTTGTTCTAAAGAATTGGCAGGCGTGGGCCCAGCCTGGAGAGCAGGTGGGCATTATTGCCGCTCAGTCGATCGGCGAGCCTGCTACCCAGATGTCGTGTGTATATGATACGGTTGTTGTCGTCAGTAAACCAAATGGTGAAAATTACTTTGGACCGATTGGCCCTTTTATGGATGCTCTTATGGAAACAAACGCGTCCACCGTCGTTTCCACTAATCAGTCATCCCTTCTAGATCTATCAGGTTACAAGATTGCGAGTGTAAGCAAGGATGAAAAGGTGACATGGTCTCCTATCAGCCAATTTAGTCGCCATCCTGCGAATGGTGGACTTGTAAAGGTGGTAACAAAGTCTGGAAGGACAACAACTGCCACACTCAGTCACTCTTTCCTCAAGCGTTCAGCAAAGGGAATTGAGCCTATTCTAGGAAGCGATCTGAAGTTGGGTATGCGAATCCCTATTGCGAAGACAATTCCTGAAATCCCTACTGTTATCTCCAAGGTGACAAAAGGAAATACAACGTTTGATCTCACATATAACTTCGGATGGCTGTGTGGAGTCTATCTGGCGGATGGCTCTTTCAATGGAAACACTGTAAAAATCTGTAAGATACATCCGATTGTTGAGACACGCTTGGCAGTCATGTCTTCTAGTTATGGTTGGAAATTCTCAACGCACGACTATAGTGGCGAATACGGCCCTTCAAAGGATAACAATATTTATAGCAAGGATCTGAAGGATTTCCTCGAAACGCATTTCAAGTCAGGATCCTATGAGAAGGAACTTTCAGGTGCGATCTTCTCATATCCCATTGAATTCAAGCGTGGTCTACTTGGTGGATACTTTGACGGCGATGGTAATGTCAATGTTGCCAGGCAGCAGATTCGTGTAGGAAGTCGCAGTGAGAAGCTAATCCGCGATATCAATCGTCTCTTTGGTTTTACAGGATTCTTTACAGTGCTTGGTCAGGAGACCTCGGTCCGTATTCCTGGTAAGGTAATGTGGACTCTCAATGTTCTCAAGAATGACGCACGGCAGTTCAGAGAGCAGATTGGTCTAAAGTTGCCCGAGAAGGCCGCCGCCCTTGATCAGATTATTGAATATACTGAGCGTGATGATAAACATTCTACGCAGGAAATGTATGATAAGGTTCCCGAGGTCGGTGAGCTTATCGCAGAGACAGGTAAGCTTCTCAAGATGCCTGGTCAGAGTCGTATCTATGGCCGTTGGCTCAAGAAAGAGTCGGTGGGTCGTCAAACACTCCAGAACTATGTCAGTGATTTTAAGGAGATGTTCGCTTTAATCAAGAACACTCTTAGCACAGATGTATATGATACGGTTAAAAGGAATCTTGCTACTCTAGACTCCGCAGCCAATGCGGATGTAGTCTGGGATGAGATTACTGATCTGATTTATCTGGATGACCCGAAGACATTTGTCTATGATTTCACAGTTCCTGGAAATGAATCGTTCATGGTCGATGATTGTATCATGGTTCACAACACATTGAACACTTTCCATTTAGCTGGTGTAGCAGCGAAGTCAAACATGACCCGAGGTGTTCCCCGTCTGAAGGAACTGCTGAAGGTGACGCAGAATCCGAAGGCCACGAGCTTAACGGTGTTTCTAAAGCCCGAATTCAGAACAAAGAAGGAGAAGGCCAGAGAGGTCGCCCAAGATCTAGAGCTCACGCTTCTGCGTGATATCACAGTAAAGGCTGCGATCTATTATGATCCGAAGGATGATGAGACAATCTTACCCGAGGACAGAGAGTTGCTGAACTTCTACAAGGTCTTTGAGTCGCCCGCAGAAGGGCCTGTAACAACATGGAGTAAGTGGATCCTACGCTTGGAGCTTGACAGAGAGCGTCTCTTTAATAAGAATATCACAATGGATGATATTGCCTATGTCTTGGAAAATCGCTTTCAGAAGGAAATCAATACAGTCTATACGGATTTTAACGCAGTGAAACTAGTCATGCGTCTTCGTATCACAACCAAGGATGATACAACTCTCGATGACCTCACCAGTCTCAAGAAGTTCCAGAATCAGCTTCTTAACAGTGTTGTTATTCGGGGTGTTCCTGGCATCAAGGCCGTTTCCTTCCGCAAGGAGGAGGAGTATGTAGAGAATGTTGAGGGTGAATACAAGGCAATTCAGCAGTATGTCTTGGATACGGATGGAAGCAATTTCCTAGAGGTTATGTGCCATCCTGCCGTCGATGGGGCACGTCTAAATAGCACTCACGTTCACGATATTTATGAGAATCTGGGTATTGAAGCGACGAGACAGGTTCTCTTGAATGAAATTTCAGAGTTGTTCGAGGAGGCAGGTGTGAATTCTCGTCACCTGGGTCTCTTGTGTGATGTGATGACACGAGCGGGTCGTCTTATGTCTGTTGATCGGTATGGTATCAATAAGAATGATATTGGGCCGATTGCGAAGGCATCTTTTGAGGAGACGGAGCGGATTTTGCTGAGGGCGGCCTTGTTTGGTGAGATTGACCCTGTTACGGGTGTTTCGGCGAATATCATGATGGGGCAGCCCATCAGGGGTGGCACAAGCTTTAGTCAAATTCTGTTGGACGAGTCGGCTCTCCAGCGTCTAATGGAAGGTCTACCGCCTCTAGCTGAGTCGGATCAGTATGACGAGGAAGAGGCAGAGGCACCGACACAGGAGGAGGTCGATGCGGAACTCTATGTAGATCCAAATGATGTATGTTCATCTACACAGATGAAGATGAATGTAACGATGCCTCCTGCGGCAACATTAATGGAGGAGCCCGACATGGAACTCCATATCCTGGAGGGTGAGGCCTAAGCACAACTTTAGAAATAGAAGTATGGACATTAGCGGCAATAAACCTCCGTGGGAGTCGGCGTTTTTTTTAACATCGCCTGTCATGGATGAAACTCTTAGTAAGAAATTGGATGAGATAACTTTTACAGATGAGTGGACGGAAATAAATCATGACGAGATAAATGAAATCAAGAAGAGGATAGAACCTCTAGAGGCAAATCATAGTTGGGAGACTCTTAAAAAGAAGACAAATCCCTATGAACTCGTCTATACACAAGAATCACTAGACTCTCCTCAATCGATCAGTATTTTAAAACCGCTCAGTCGCTCGTATTTTAAGATGATAGAGATGCTTCACGTATTGAAGTTCTTTGAGAAGATACCAAAGGCGACACAGAAACTGAATTCGGCCCATGTGGCGGAAGGTCCTGGTGGATTTATCGAGGCCTTCTTGGATAAGGCATCTGATAATCGTATACTCGTCAACCGATCGTTCGCAATGACACTGAAGCCCACAAATAGTCATATTCCAGGATGGAGACGCACCTTTTCATTTCTTCAAAAACACCCTGAAATCAAGATTCATTATGGGGAAGATGGAACAGGTAATATCTACGTCCCGAAGAATCAACAGTCCTTTGCCTCATTGTGTGAAAGTCAGAAAGTCCATTTATTTACAGGAGACGGTGGATTCGATTTTAGTGTCGATTATGAGCATCAGGAAAAGAGTGTGTATCCTCTGTTGGTAGCCTCTGCGATTATGGGTATTCAGGTGCTGTATTCAGACGGCGTTCTCATATTGAAACTCTTTGATATCTCCTCGAGTGCCACCCAACTACTGTTACGTCTTCTAACGCTCTGTTTTAAGGAATGGACGCTATATAAGCCATCAACAAGCAGGCCGTGTAATTCAGAGAGATATCTCCTTTGCCGCGGGTTTCGGAGAACACCTTCAACGACTGTTCTGTGTAATCACATCACTGCCCTACAGACACAGTATACAAATGGAACATCTAAGTATCCAAAGACTGACTTCTTTTCATTCTTTACTGAGAAGGAAAGGGAGTTTCTACAAAGTCATATGGATACCTATACGGCGTTACAAAGTAAAACATTGATTGAGACAATTAGCCTTCAGAATCAAAATCCAAAGGAGTTCTCATGGAAGGCACATGTTGAGCTCGCGATCAAGTGGTGTCGTCTATTTCGCATACCTACTCAATCGAGGGCTTGATATATGTATCGGAGAGTTTCTGGCCAATGATGACGGAGGCCTGGTGTTGATTGAGTTCTCCTTCGGCCATGCGATCAAGGAGTGCCAACATTGTCTTCAAACTCTGCTTATTATACCCCCCCGGTTCGGTAAGGGTATCAAACAAATTCTTGTATTTCTCGGCAAAGTCGGGCTCTAAGACGGCAATTTCCTCCTTTGTCTTCCCGCTATCCATATAATTGCCCATCTTTTCAACCATATTTCTTACATACATGGCCCGCTCCTTCGGATTAAACTCGATGGGTTTCGCCTGGGCCTCTGCGATGGCTTCATTGATATTCTTGCGTTCAAGTCCCTGGGGAGGCTGATTGTTCATTTGTTCTCTCTCTTCAAAGTATTCTTTTTCTAGGTTTAAACCGCCGTATCGCTTAGAATGGAGACGGCACACCAAATCCCTGTTATTTCTGGCGATGCCGGAAATCCCGAGGCATTAAGCAATCCAAATTCACCCGCCTCCATTATGAAAAAGCTGAAAGAAACAAACGCTCAAACGGCGGCCGATACGAAGTATGATGCGGTGCCGCCGCCCAGGGTGTCTAAAGAAGGTTACGCTGGTTTTTATGATGTATGGAAGGATACCACGCAGGGGCGAACACCGGTTGCTCTAGGATCTTCATACTTGAAAGCAAAGAGACCTTTACAGATAGTCGCTGAAGAAAGTGTTCTTGGATTTCTAGTGGCAAGCTCCTTTTTGCTATTCTTGTATTCGATCGCACCCGAGGCCTAGAACCTTTCATCTTAGATTGTTAGAATGGAGGCAGAGGCACTAGAAAACGCAGTGACAAGACCAGAGATAGACATAGAGAGTGACTCCGACGACTCCGATGCGGTCTATCCACTCGGGTCCTATACAGAAGACCCCGATGTTGACCTCTTCCGATACTTGCTTTCCAACTGGAAGGAACAAAATTTAGAGGCACTGACAGAGTCATCTCAAAATCCTCAACAGCTTGAAGTCTATACAAAAGAATGTTATAAACTCTATACAATTCTTCAGGAGATTCTTAAAAGTGACAAGACAAAGACTATTAACTATGAAAACAATCTTGATTTGCCCTTATTGACCTTTCTCCGAGAAAAACAAAAGAAGGAAGACTTCTCGACTGCGTTTCTCACCGAACTAAGCCATGTGCTAACGCGTGATCTAATTGATTGCCCGTTCACATACGACACAGACGCAATTGATACAATGACAGAAAGTATTGACACAGAATTTATATCGAATAAGTAGAATGGTCTTTACACTAAAAGCAAAATCAAAGGCCGCGAGGTCGACCACACGAAAGGTATGCCCTCCGGGCATGATACGACGCAAGGCGTATGTTCGTAGATACTCTACGGGTATACGGGAGCGTGGATTTACAGTTAGACGCATGGGACAGTCATACCGTGCGTATCCTAGAAGTGGATCTATGATAATCAAGAGTGCCTGCGTAAAAGATAAGGGCCTGCCTGGAAAGGGCCCCGACCTGTTCGGCAAGCTCGAAAAGGGTAAGTTACGCAAATACGGGTATGTGTATCGTCTTTCCAGAGAGCAGCGTCATGACGCACTAAGGAAGGCTGTAAAGGAATACGGTAGCCTCCAGCTCTTCAGAATGCTAGATGTCGTTGCGAAACTGACAAGACGCACAGTCCCCGAGGCGTCTCGCGTTTTCAAGGCAGACAGAGAATGGGTTCGGGAGAGACTGGGGCCCTTAAAATCATAGAATAGTAGCAAGGTAGATGGTAGGATTCATAATCCTCCTTTTTGTCATGATAGGGCTTTGGTCTATATTATTGGGAGCCGCCGACACGAGTGAAATAAGCCGTAATTGGCCAAAGCATCGGTGTGAGCCTTCAGTGATAGCCTTAGCCTCTTTCTACGGCCATGACACAACGGAGAATTTTCAGTTTTGTTTGAAGAATATTATGAATAACGAGGCAGATAGTATCTTATCACCCATCTTTCAGATTTTGGGTGTATTTCTATCGACGCTCTCTAATTTGATGAACGTGGCAAATAGTATTCGTCTTGAATTTGCGACCTTTATGGGTGGCATCAATACTATTTTCCAGAATTTTACAGACAGAATAAGTCAATTAACATTTAAAATTCAAACTACGGCCTATCGGATGAAAACCCTAATGGGCCGACTCTATGCGACGTTCTTTTCACTTCTCTATATGTCAATGTCGGGCATCAGGGCTCTTCAGAATTTCGGCGACACACAGCTTTTCCGTTTCCTAGACACCTTTTGTTTTGACCCCGATACGCCTGTAGAGATTTTAGGCAGAGGCACAATACCTGTAAAAGATGTAAAAATGGGCGATGTCTTTACAATCACAGGAGGATCTGTTACCTCTATCTTTTTGTTTGAGGCGGACGGGCAACGAATGGTTGATCTCAATGGAATCCGTGTAAGCACGAATCATTTTGTTGAATTGACAGGAACACCCATGAAGGTCAAGGCAGTCAAACATCCGGATGCAAAGGCTGCCCCTGATTGGGATGGAGGCTCACAGAGACCTCTTGTTTGTTTTAATACGACTGATCACTGTATACCGATCGGCCCTTACCGATTTATGGACTATGATGAAACGGAAGATGGTGATGTAGAGACAATGAAATGGGTGGACAAACAGATCAATGGGCTGAAAACAGACGAGACATATGAAAAGGGAACCTATACGACTGCCATACATCCTGACACACAGATCAAGCTCAAAGATGGATCCTTTCTACCTTTACATCAAATTAAATTAGGCCAGAGGCTTTCAACAGGAAGGGTCATTGGCCTTATTAAGAAGATTGTCTCTGATATCTCTTTTTTGCCGTCAGGTGATAAGATATCTTCCGGTAATCTTGTCTGGAATCCTGAACTGAATCAATGGAGACGGTTGTTAGGTAAAAAGGTTCATTTACAAAACCCAGAAGTCTATATAAGTTTGATTGTTAGCCCTACAGCTTCAATCGAACTCCGAGATGGACACATGGTAAGAGACTATTTAGAGGTTCATTCACCTGAGGCCGAGATGTTCTATGCTAAAGAGATAGAGTCCTCCTCCTCATCAGAGAGATGAGCATCTTGCTTGTTCTGGTCTTTTTTTCAATACTCCTTATCCTCGGATTTGGATTTGGAGCATGGACTGTATCCTTCATTATGGTGCTGCTAACATGCGGTCTAGGCATTATTATGGGATCGACCGATATAAAAGCAGTCATGGATGACTGGGCAAATCGTAGATGTGATATTGATATTCTCTTTGCCAGTTTCTTATTTAAACCATCAAATGATCCTAGATCGGCATCTGAATTTTCGGCTGATAACTTTACATTCTGTGTAAAGTCGGTCTTTGCTGAGGGGTTTAAGGTGCTTCTGGGGCCGCTTTTAGCAATACTTGGAAAACAGTTTGAAGTCAGTGATCTTCTAGGAGAAATGTTGAATGTTCTTCGGACGGTGAAAGCAAATGCGATGAGTTCATTTATGAAAATATTGGATCCTGTATGGAGTCGTTTTGCCAAAACAGGATTCTTATTTGCCCAGGGTTTTCAACGCATGTTGTCTGCTATGAATCGCGTGGGTGGTATCGCGATGGCGACACTCTATATGGGGATTGGTATTCAAGTCGCAATACAGAATTTCGTCGATTTCATCGTGAATGTTGTGATTATTATCATGAACATTCTTGTCGCACTTGTCGCAGTAATGTTTCTTATCTTATGGCCACTGATTCCGTTCGTCATTCTTCCGACGGTTGATATGCTTGAGGCGGCTGGTTTTGGTGATAGACTAGGAGGATTACGAAACGGATTTTGTTTTACACCCGAAATACCTATACAACTCGCAGATGGTTCTTTTGTTTCTATTGGTTCTTTAAAGGCTGGTGATACACTCTATGATGGGTCAATAGTCGAAGGAGTTCTTGTTGTTGACGGTAATGATGTTCCTTTATTTTCGATTGGATCTGTTCTTGTAAGTGGAGAGCATTTGGTGTATTCCTCCGAGATGAATCAATGGATTCCTGTAATGAAGCATACGTCTGCTATATTGACAAATAAGACATCCTCTACACTTATCTGCCTGAGGACAACAAGCCGAGAGATCCATATGGAAGGCCTACGATTCCGCGATTGGGAAGAGATTCCGTCTGGGTATGATACACAGTGGGATACGATTATCAATCATCTATTAAATAATGAAAACAGATTTACAAGGGATGATAAAGTCCCTAAGGAGTATCCATTGATTGCCTCCTCGTGTGAAGTTCTTTTTAAAACGGGTGAGCGGAGACCCATTTCATCTATAAGAATTGGTGATCTACTCTACGGTGAACATGGGTATACACGTGTTACAGGAATTTACAAGGGAACGCCGATTGGCGAGAGGGAGTTAAGTGACGGTGTATGGGTAAAGAATTTGAAATGGGAGCATCTCTTTTCTTCAAATAATTCGAAGACAAAAGAAACAGGATATCATCTTACAACGGATTCAGGGACCTTCTGGGTTGACGCAAAAGACTTCTCCGGATTCGTGCGTGATTTCACGGAGGTGGGGATCGACAAGATTCACTTAACCTATCCGTTTGTAGAAAGGGTTCTAGAATCGGAGCTGTCCAAAAAATAGGCCGCACAAGAAGAGAAACATGCGTCTAGGATTCCTTATCACGGGACTCGTAATCCTTTTATTGGCGAACATCTTAATGGTGTATTATGGACCCGGTTCCCTGGGGCCGAGTGAAGGATTTGCCAACTACTACCTACAGAATGCGGGTGGTTCAGGCTCAGCCTATCAGTCAATCGGCGCCTTTGACGGTGTCAAGCTGACGCCCTCGAATGGTGTAAGCCAGTGGAGAGGCACGGCCCCGAATGAGCCGCTGAATGGCCCTGCCTTTGAGCCTGGTCCCGATTCCCTCTTCATGTTCAAGAACAACCAGTGCAAGCCCGAGTGCTGCGGTGCGTCCTTCAGCTGCGGCGGTGGCTGCGTGTGCACGACGCCTGAGCAGCGGAATCTGATCGCCTCACGCGGTGGCAACAGGACGACTCCCTCAGGAGATCTTTAGAGAGGAGATCCCTAAATTGTATTCCAGTCATAAGATAGATGCCCAAAACAGTGTGTATTGTAGGCGGAGGAGCAACAGGAATCCTGTTACTCCTGGCCCTAAAGAATGCAGGCATATCCCCTAAGCGTATCACCATTATAGACCCGCACTTTGACGGTGGCGACCTACAGAGAAAGTGGGCCTCCGTGAGAAGCAATACGACCTGGCGTCAGATTCTCGACGCTGTTCCTTGGCCGTCCGATAGGGGCGATCTACCTGAACCTTACACATCTCTTGATCTAGATCAGCCCTGTCTCCTAGGCCTCGTCATCAAGTATTTGTATCTTGTTGCCAAGCCCTTTATGAGCCAATGCGACATGAGAACAGGTTTATTAGAGACCGCTGACTTTGTGGATGGCCAATGGCTTATCACACTTAAGGGAAGTCAAATTAAGAGAGATATCTTACTTATGGCGACGGGATGTGAGCCCAAGACACTTGATTTACCGTTTCATTCTATTCCTCTCGAAGTTGCTCTCACACTGTCGCGTCTTCAAGACACCATCACAAAGGGTGATCATGTAATGGTCTTCGGAACAGCTCACAGTGGTTGTCTGGTCTCAAAAAATCTTGTTGATCTGGGTGCGACAGTCTCTCTGATGTATGTCCCTCCGAAACCGTTTTTCTATGACGCAGAGGGTGATTATGATGGAATGAAATGGGATGCGGCCACTATTGCTAAATCAATTGAAGCGGGCCGAATGCCTGAGGTCGAGCTTTGTTCGATAAATGATCTTGCCTCGACAATCAGGGCCACGAAAAAGACAGATTATGTTGTCTATGCGATGGGTTTTGAAAAGAGAATGAAGGAGTTTAAGGACTATAGCATGTCGGCCAAACTCAATAAGGGAGATCAGGCTTGGGGCTTTGGTATTGCGTATCCGAACGGAGCTCTCGATGGAATTCATTATGATGTGAGTATACCTGCCTTTCAGAAGCATATTCAGAGCAACTTGCCTGATATCCTTTCCATTCTTAGTATAGTATAGAACAATAGGATGAACGCCGCAGTAAAGTCGATGAATAGTCTTTTGCCTCTGGGTGCGACAAACTCACCCGCTTCGCCTTTAATGAATATGATGGGAAAGAATGCGTTAGCGAATGCGACAGGAACAGGAACAGGAACAGGAACAGGAGGATGGGTCACGGCACTTGGAATCTTTGTATCCCTTGTTCTTCTTTTTATGATACTCCTCACCTTCTTCGGCAATCAACTTACAGATGGTTACAATACTCTGTTGAATTCCATTAAGGGAGCCCTTGGGTTTCACCAGAACCCTCCGACTACTGAGGCATCAGGGCCCGGCCATCAAGTGACAGATCCTTCTGTCGCCCCGCAAGACGAAACGGAAAGCGAGAAGCACGCAGGTAAGCCGCTTGTAGAGAAAATTCTTCCGAGCGGCGGCTCGTCAGAGGTCTTTAACGTGAGCAAGAATACGTTTAATTACTACGACGCAGAGCCCTTGTGTAAGGCGTTAGGAGCTGAGTTGGCTACGTATGACCAGGTCAAGGCCTCCTGGGAAAAGGGAGCGGATTGGTGTAATTATGGATGGGTAAAGGGCCAGTCTGCGGTCTATCCTACACAGAAGGGCACATGGGAGAAGCTCCAAGCGGGCCCTGAGGATCAGAGAACAAGCTGTGGAGTTCCTGGTTTGAATGGTGGGTTTTTCGATAATCCTGAGATGCGGTTTGGTGTGAATTGCTTCGGGCCGAAGCCTAGCCAGTCACAGCATGACGCGACCGATGCTTCTACGGGAATCCCGCTGAGCCCCGAGGCCTTGGAAGTGAATAAGAGAGTGGCACACTTCAAAACGGAAGCGGCTTCCCTTGGAGTTTTACCGTTCAATGATCAAAAATGGTCATCGTAAGTAGAGTAGATAAATGACATCTACAGAGAAATTAATAGAGCTCTGTAGAAATCCAGGTTCAGTTCCAGCAAATTCTGTAGAAAAACTACGCAATCTTATCGATAAACGAGCTGATCTTAATGTTGTTGTTCAAACTAGTAAAACAACAACAGATACTCCTCTTTTATTAGCATGTAAAAATGGAGCAGATGCTCAATTTATACAAATTCTTTTAGAAAATGGAGCAGATATAAATATAATGTGTAAAGAAAATGATATTACATGGACTGCCTTGTCATGGTTAGCACATCATAGTCATGAACATAGTGAGTTTTATGAAATTATTGATCTTTTTATTCATAATGACAAACTTAATCCTAATTATAAAGATAATGGGGGATATACATATTTTTATGATTTATTTCCTTTTAAATCTATAATAATAGAATTTATTGATACTCATAAAGATCGTATTGATCCTGAAATACTTAACGCGAGATGTTTTGACGACAATGGAACAATCCTTTTACAAGCTTGTAAAGAATATAATGATGCATCGAATTATGAATTAATAAAAAAATTATTGGAAATTGGAGCAGATCCAAATATACCAGGAGATGATACCGATGGCGAAAAAGATACATGGACACCATTAGGAGTTATAACACAGCAAGAAAAAAGTAGTTATACTTACAGAGAGGAAGTTATTAAACTCTTAATTAATTCTAATAGACTTAATCCTAATACAGTTGATCCATCTGGGTATTCTTATTACTTTGATTTAAGTGAATATCCAGGACTTCTATTAGAGTTTCTTAATCAGAAAGGAGCATATACTAATCTAGATGTATTGAATATTAAATCTTTTTCTTATGAAAATACTTTGATTATGAATTCTTGTCTTGTTTTTAATGATTCATATTATGAAATAGTAAAAGCTCAATATGATTTAGATGAATTGAAACAAGAAGAGGGTAGGGGTAAGATGAATAACAATCAACGTGCGATTCTAGTGGCAGCTTTAGAAGAAGAAAAGAAGAAAATTGCTGAATTATATGAAAAAAAAGAGGCTTACCTTAAAATACATAATAGTATTGTTAAAAAGTTAGTTGAACTTGGAGTTGAACTAAATTTTGTTAATGAAAATGGAATGACTGCTTTAGATTATTTAGATGATACTATACCAGAAAATATACCACCAGGCCCAATTGACGAATTTGGTAGGTTATGTTTAGATACATATGGTTTCTTAGCTGATAATAATGCGATGACCAGCAGAATGTTAGCTTTAAGATCGACACCGGCTATTAAAAGACCAGAGCTTTCTAATAATAACAATGGAAATAGAAAGGTATCAGAATCAGACGCTGCTCCATCAGATATTGAAGTGCGTAATTCATTCATACGAGATTGGTATCATCACCTAAATCCATTGGAAAGAAGAGTGGGTGGTCGGCGACGAGATAAAACAAGAAAAAATAGAAAAAGAAGAAATCACTAAGAGTGATGTTTATCATACGTAGTCGTCCCCATCAATAGATCTTGTAGATAAGGATCCTCCTTCTCTTTTAGTTCTCTTACATTTCTGTTATATCCACCCATATCCGTTTCATATAAGGAATTTTCAATCTCTGCGGTTCTAGACGATGTCTCTAGATCTATCCAATTCCATACATGATACGGAAGACGAAACCGAAGGCGATACGCAAATCCTGTTTCATCATCAAAGTCCTCAATGTGACCCCAAATCTCCCAGAAATCACTCCATCTATCGGTATCAAAGAGGTGTTCATATAGACTTTGATGCTCAGGATCCCAGTCAGAATGATAGTTTTCAATCAATACAGTCTTCTTACTGTATGAAAAATACAAAAGTCTAAGAACTTTCGCAGTCAGTATCTCTTTACTATGACGCCACTTATATCCCTCCTGTTCTATGAAAGGATAGAGGCCAGTATGACACATAATCCTAATGGCCTCCTGTCTGGGCACAATTGTTGTAATAGTCCCATCCATGCTAATGTTCTCGAGAAGCCATGCAGTCCAACTGAGCATTTAGACGTAAATAGACAGACACACTTGCTATCTAGACTTCGTGTAGTTACTTTAGACTCGGTTGTCCTGATGGAACAACAGGAACAGGAACAGGAGGCAAAGGAGGCAACGCAGAAGCATTTGCACCAATATGCTTCTTCAATTTCTTATGAACCTCATATTCTCTTTGTTTTCTAAAATGCTTCATCATGTTCTGTGTGTCATCGGGTATCCCCTTACTCGTAAAATACCCATGAAGCAAGTCCTCAATGCGACCTAGAGTAAGAGGCTGATTATGTCTCTCTTCATGAATGACCAGACGCCCTCCTGCGATTTGAATGATAGCATTTTCCATGTTTGATGCTTTCAAGCTATCGAGAATCTTTACTTCAAACTCTTCTCTTACTTTTCTAGAGTTCATCGTTTGGCGATATAACCCTGTAGCTAAATTATCGTAATGAACCCAGTTTCTCACCCAGAAAGCGAGCTCTTGTGTATTTATAGGAGGCTGGGGACCCGAAGGGTAAGGACCGGAAGACGCCATTGGGGTATAACTCTGTCTAGACGCCGGTTATAGCAGCCGCAGAAGAAGACGCAGCGGCGGCCACTGTCGCTGCCGCTGTAATCGGAAAAAACGACGACTTTGTTTGAAGAACCATCATACCAAATGTGAGCATGGCAACAATGAATAGTAATGTAAATAGGACGCATGTAAGGATTATATACGGAAACACACGCTCCATGACGTGATTAAGTAGCGGATCGATTAAAAACACCTGTAATTTCTTCTTTATATCATCACGATTTAACAAATGAATACCCTTTTCCATGAAGGACTCAAGAACAGAAGGCTTTTCCGGCTTCATTACAACTATATACTCCGCTTAAACGAATAGGGCTGAGAAACCGCAGAATGATGTTAACGGTCGATAGTCCAGTTTGGAATAAGAATGAATCAACATATTCATTTCGACTCACAGGGGCACCATTGATTATGACAAAGCCCCATACACACTTTACAGAAGAGTGTCTTCCGGATACGTTCACCCAGACTGTGACTGAGTTTCTCTCTGACTTTCTAAAGAAGACTGCTTCTTCGTTTGCCTCACCTCTAAAGCTAGACTCAACACTTCGTCGTCTTCAGCATAAGTGGCCTTCAACTGATTCAGATTCATATGTTATCTTAAGTCTTCGCCCTGAATGGGTCGTCATGAGCTCTAAGGAAGTTAGACTTCATTGGTCTCTTGTTAAGGCCACGCCTTCAGAACCTTTTATTTCGGCTAGCTTTCTGGAGTCTACGACGCCAAGACCACAGTCTCCGGTCTCTGCCCATGCGATTCAGCCCTCTGAGGAAACTACAGTCCGAACCATCCAAATTCAGAATACGGTTGATTCGGTGGATGCGATGGTCCCTGTTAATGATTTACCTCTTTCCGACATCCTTGAAATTGAGTCAAACACGAAGGGAAAGATACTCGAAAAACAAAGAATACGAGAGGCTCGTCTCAAAGTGGCTCTCGCCAAATTAAAGGCAGAGAGGATGGCCCAGAAGTATTATATGAAATATGGGGATACCGCTGAAGAAGATGAAGGCTCCGAGCTTTCGTCTGAATCTGATTCGGATGAACACGAAGATTTTACTGGGAGATAACAGGAACGAAACATGGCAGCCGTCTCAGTTGATACGCGATCAATTCTTTTAGTTTTGCTTGTAGTGGGTGCTTTAGTTGGAGGCGGCTATTTACTCAACCCGTCGTATATGGACTCTCTTTTTAACATGAGACAGGGTTTTGAAAATCCTACGTTGAGTGCCGCCTCCGTCTCGCAGTCGGTGGGGCCGATGAACACGGTGGGTAATGCCCAGCGCGCAGCTGTTATGAATAACCCGCAGGTCGCGACGCCCCCTCCTACGGCCGAGGGCTATGCGGATCTCTCAACGTTCGAGGGACCGTCAAGCTTTGGCAATGCCGAGGCCCCTGCGGGCTGCTACCCGCGTGACCAGCTCACGCCGTCTGAGCTGCTCCCCAAGGACCCGAACTCTGTGTGGGCCCAGCAGAACCCGATGGGCACTGGATCCCTGAAGGGCAAGAACTTCTTGTCGGCGGGTGCCCTCATCGGTGTAAATACGGTTGGCCAGTCGCTGCGTAATGCGAACTACCAGATGCGTTCTGAGCCGCCGAACCCGCAGATGGCCGTCTCGGTGTTCAACCAGACGACGATCGAGCCTGACGTGAACCGCAGAACGTTGGAAATCAACTAAATCGAAGATTTAGTCTATTAAAGCTCGACACATCGAGCTGAAATCAACTAAACCGCAGGTTTAGTGTATCAAATAACTAATCTAAAATTATATCATAATTCTAGATTATTATAGTCTCTAAATATCTATAGCCCAATACTAATTCCAATCTTTTTATCCTCATTATGTATCACTTTATAGATCTTTCGTGAGAGTAAGTCAACCTTCTTGATTAGATTTAACTGTGAGCCAACTAAGATTAAGGCAATCATAAGTTCACCGCTATATTCAGTCGCCTGATAGGGATGATATTTTGAAACTTTACCATCCCCATTTGTGTCAAAATCTAGAACAAATAAGAACGGCATAACCTTCACAATCTTTCTTACATAGAAGACAACAATGATTAATGTCAAGGCATGTAGAACTGTTTCAAAAAATACAATATTAGTTTCCTTTGTCTCGTCATATCGTGGGAATAAAGCATCTATAAAGACACCTGCTATAAACCCTATACTAAGATATCCTAGACCAAACTGAATACTTTCCAGGAGCTCCATGATACGGGCCTCGTCGTGGTCAAATAGATGTTTTAAATGTGTATTAATATGTTCATACGCATTTTTCTCAGGGTGTATAGGAAAGGTATACGTCATTCTATCTTATTAGTAGATATGGATTCATCCTGGCTATCAGGTGCCCAAAATGCCCTTCAAAAACTCCAAAGCACCTTTGGTGTTGGATCCTATCCTCTTACAAATGTTAAGAGCACCGTAGACAATAAGTATTATAAAGTTCGTGATATGCCGGATAAGCAGCAGGCGGCCGATTTAATTGCGAGAGTCCGTATGCTTATGAAGAAACTCTACATGCATTTGGAAACAACCTTTCCCGACAAGCCACAGGCAAAACGGTTAAAGGAGAGATTTAGACCTGATCCTGAGCGTCTCTTGGAATCGACACCCGACGCAGAACATACAAGTTATAGTGTAAATAAGGGCGAGGCGGTTCATTTATGCTTGAGACAGCGTCAGGGAGCGGATGAGACGCTAGTCAAAGAGAATATTATGATGTTCGTAGCCATTCATGAAATGGCTCATATGGTAACAGATTCAGTCGGTCATGAACCTGAATTCTGGAACAACTTCGGCTGGTTATTGAAAGAGGCTGAAAAGATTGGTGTATATACATACCAAGACTTTAAAGATCATCCCGTGAGATATTGCGGGACACGGATAACGGATCAGCCGAAGTATGATGCCGAGAAGGATGGAGCGGATATGACCATCGGACAAGTATCTTCGGGCTGAATAGATGGAGGATAACCTTGCCTCATTTTTGGAGAGATTCTTTAAACCACAATTTGTAGGGGCATTTCATGGCCCTACAGTACGTGTCGCAGTCTTTCGGACAGCGGACTCACCTGTCACCGAAATTATAACTTTACCTAACTTTTATCCCTTTTTATCATTCATGGATTTGAAAACGGCCATTTACATGGAAAAGAAGAAAGATCCTGATTTTTATCCTTCCTTTCAATGTCTTATGGTCCCTGACTCCTCAGAGCCCTTTGAAAACCAACAAGATATGTATATACCTGCGGATTTTCTTTGGTTAAAACCTGGCGGGTCAGCAGATACCGATATTTATACTCTACATAATCCGTTTCATAGAGCGGCATCTGGACGCCTTGATGAGCGGTTTGTTACAGCCACAGGAGATAAACAAGTGATTGGCTTTATATCCAAGGGAAGAACCACTCTTGAATCCGCAGACCCATTTGTTATTCAGTTTCATTTATATCTCTATAAAGATGGTTTGAATACGATGGCAGAGGCTTTGCGTTCATCGGAACGTGAATGGTATGGACGCATGGGCCCTTATTTTCCCGAATTGGAGCCTCTGAAACCCATCGAGGCTCTGAGAAGGAAAGAAGTAGAACAATCTGATCTGCGTATCACATATGTCAAAAGGACAATACAATTGCTACGCCGCATTGATCAATTAATAGATGGTGAAGTGGAATTGTTGCCTGTGGGTTTAGGAGGGATTAAATTCCTACGTCTTGTGTGGAAAAAGCCTGAAGAGGCAACACCCCAACTCGAATCCCTCTTTTATCAAACAACCGTCACCGCAGAGCGTCCATTTTTACGAATTCTTCCGTCTGATACACAGCCGATTACAAAGATCCGTCTTCTGAGTGTGTTAAAGATACCTGATATTTCGGATCCACGTCTTCTACTTCAGTGGGCCCAGGAACGGAATCCTACCCCTGAGAAGGACTACATATTTGCGAAAATCGTTATTCGGAAAACACTAGGGACACAGCCTGCGTTATATGGAACTCTGCGTTTGTTCGAAGATAAATCGAGTGATTTTATCCTGTTGCCTCCCAAACAGCTCAGACGCCTTGAACCAAAGTCAGATCTCAGTCAATTTCCTGATCTCTTCACAAAAGGCATCGAGGGACTGCCACTCGAGACACAGAGCCCTGAAATTGGAGAGGCAACGCTGATCTGTGGTATCCGTCTCCCTCAAAGTAAGCCTCGGATAACACGGGCCATCTTTAGAAAGCGACTGGCCGCCTTTTCATGTGCCTTCCAGGAGATTTCCCCGTTGCCTGGTGAACAGCCACTTGCTATGCTTCGGTATAAACTCGTGAGTAACTTCTCGACAGAGGATCGCATTTATGCCTTCTTAACACAATTAGCGAGCCGTCGTCTTCTTCATGGGGATGCGGTTATTGGAGAGTTCTCGACTGCGATAGCTGATGAGTTTCAGTTACAGCCAGAGGAGGCACAATCAAAGGTAGCGGATTGGTTGCGGTCTTCGGGTGAGGCGAGCCTTGTTGTTCCTGAAACAAAAGATTATATTATGACGTATAATAAGGGCATTGATATCGGTATTTTTGCTCAACATCCGTTTTACTCCTTTCACTTATATCGTGTAGATTCAATCCAGTCTTTAGAGCGAATCTTGACCTTGTTATCTCTTCTGTTTAGTGCGGATGATGAGTTTCTTGTGACATCGGAGAGATTTGCGGCTGAATACGGAGTGGCAGCGGCAGCGGCGGCGACATCTCCCCCTGGAGCAGCTCCTATTGCGGCATCAGCGGTCGCGGCATCAGCAGCAAAGGCCCCTATTGCGGCAGCAGCAGCAGAAGAAGAGGATGAAGATGTAGAAAACCTGGGTGAACTAGACTTTGATCCATTAATGTTTGCCACAGAAGAAGGTGATGCGGCAGATGGGGAAGAAGAAGGTGGTGTAGCCGCTCGTGTCGCAGCAGCAGCGGAACCACCAAAACGCGAAGTTGAGGCCGCACTTCCTATGCCTGTTGCGGCAGCTCCTGTTATTTCCTCACGACCTGTAGTAGCGGCAGTCGCAGCAAAAGAAGCAAATGAAAACAACAACAGCGACAAGGAAGACAACAAGGAAAAACGTTATGATAAATATCTAATCCGAAAGCTCCAGGACGCCGATCGCCATCTCTTTGAATACAAGGCAACCACAAAGGATGTAAAAATCAAAAAATATGTCAGTATGTGCCAGGCAACTGAAACCCGCCAACCGGCCGTCCTCACGCAAGAACAATATGAGAGAATGCGTGAAGAGTATGCCGACGACGACGTTATTTTCCAAGTCTATCCCCTGGAACTTGACGAAGAAGAACCCCAGGAAGGAGCAGAAACCTATACGCTTTTAAAATACGGATCTGATCCTCTTCGTCAAAACTATTATCTCTGCTGTGAGTATTTTTGCACAAATGATTATATTCTTGTGAGAGAATCCGATTTACGCAAAGAAGTCGATCGCAAAGGAAAAAAGAAGCCCAAGGATTCCTGCCCTTTCTGCCATGGCCTCATCATCAAGGACCTGAAAAAGCCCTTGGCGAACCAAACCATTATCCATCGCAAAGTAAAACAAAAGTCAAAAGACAATAAACGTCATTTATATGTGCGATTCTTGAAAGAAACAAACCACCCTGACGGATTTTACCAACCCTGCTGTTTTATTGATAATAAGACAATCCGCGTATCGGACAAGCAATTTGAACATATTCGCGCGGCAGCTCAAGGTGGGCCAGTCGAAGAGGACGGCGATGGAGATCAAGCAGAGGCAGAAGCAGAAGCTCCCGTATCCGCAGGGACGGTCGCGGCTGTCCCCATGATGGACTATCAGGTCACATTGGCTAAGGCCCATAGAAAGTATATCGTCGGCCCCGAAAAGTTCCCCTTAAAACTCGGAGAGATTGATGGCCCCCAGATTGGTCTTTTATTCCCGTCACTGGATGCCTATTTTGGCCAGAATGCTACAGACTTTGTGTCTCGTGAATTTAATCGCATGGAACTCAAGCCAGATTCAAAGGCCTTTCTTCGTATCGGTGTTGAGAATAGAAGCCGCTATTTACCTGATAGTTTCCTGGCTGCGATCGCCCCTTCCCTTTTCCTTAATTCGGCAGAGCAAGTCAAGGCCAGACTTCAACAGGTCATCACGCCCAGAATCTTCTTGTTTTTAAATTATGGAAACTTTGTCTTGGAATTCTACAAGCCGTCTGATCCTGTCCCCCAGGACGCAGAATTACGTCTATGGGTCTTTAGAGAGCTCGAAATTGATATGACAAATGAGAATAAGGATGCGGTCGTTCGCTTGTGGAAGAGCTACCATCGATTCCAAGGGTTCTTAGAGTCAACATCTCTTGACGCACTCAAGCAATATCGTCATTTTGCCCAGGTTCTCGCACTTCCTAGATTAGTAACACCGCGTGGGTTTGTGTGTATTATTCTAGATATCAATGAAAAAGATGAAGTTGATGTTCGCTGCCCTCCTTATGGATACGATGTAGAACAATATGCGGGGTCAGATATTGTCTTCTTACTTCACCATCATTCAGGAATCTGGGAACCGATCTTCTACACGGACAATCGCAGAGCAACCACTCGTTTTCCAGAAAGCCATGAGCCGACTCTTCTCTTTCAAAGAGCAATTGAAGGTGCATGGCCTCCTATTGTTAGAAGTAGAGTCCGTGAATTTGTAAGCAAGTGTGTCTCAACGGGGCGTGGTGCCTACACGAGTCAATCTCGGATTAATTCCATGGCACTTATCCCTCTAGGAAGGGCGATCCAAGCCATGGAGAAATCTCCCGCTGGTATTGTCAGAGATGCCTACAATCACATCGCGGCTCTAACATTCCGTTCAAGGCCAGGCAAACCAGGTCTTGTTGCCCTACCCGTTGTCGACGACGGAACTATCATAAGAGAACGAAAGATACATTTGGACTGGGATGACTATGATATGGCACCGATCGATGAGGCGATTGAATATTATATACGCGACTTTGACTCTGTCTTTTCACTATACCCTGGATACAAAGTAGAGCGTAAGGTAAGAAGCAGAATTACAGGAAAATATGTCGCCATACAGCTCGCAAATGGTATTTATATTCCTGTAAAGGATCCGAGAGATCCTGCTAAAGCCGATGGACTACCGATTGTTGAGATCGATCAGATGGAATGGTCTCTCAATCGTGAATTTACCTATTCCTCAGGAAAAGAGGAACGAATGCCCGAAGAACAACTCTTGATGGCGAATGAGAATGAAATGAATGAAGTCTTCGAGCACCTTCGCCTCACCTTTTCAAACTGGTTTAGCTCAGAAGAGGCTGGACCTGAATTCCGTAAACAAATCGAGTCTATCTTGTTTGAACGAAAGTATGATGTTCTGAACCCACCGCTTCCTTTGTTCGAGAAGCGGAAACGTCTAGAGATTCTCTTGGCACCGGTTGTTCTTGAGTGGTTAGATCAATCGGACGACAATGAAGATAGAAAACAAATAGCAAGTTTATTACGTGTCGACTGTAGACTGAGAGCAGAGGCATCCTGTTCAGGAATCTGCTCGTGGAGACAAAACGATGGTCAGGGGCGTTGTCTTCTTCATTCTCCTAAGCGGGCCCATCTGGGTTCGCGGGATGTCAACGGACCACAGCTTCTCTTCATGCGTCTACTTGAAGAACTTCTCCGTTTCCCTGAGCGTAGACGACAGCTTCTAAAGGGCGACGTATCCACTCTTGTATCGATTAAAGAAGCTATTAAGATTGATGATCAATGGATTTTGCCCGAAGGCAGTGTAGCCTGGTTTGATTTGTTACGCCTCGACTGGATGCCGTCAGGAAAGGAAAAGAAGAAGTTCTTTGAGGAAATGTCTGCGAAGCCGAGTGGACGGCCTGCCTACCAGGAGGAAGTCGCACCGTCACAGATCTTGCCGCCAGCCCTTGTTCAGCTCCTTGGACCCGAGGATGAAAAACTCAGAGGCATCTTTTTATACAGGGCTTCGGGAGCAGAGGCGACTCTATTGCCCTATCTCACTTCCCTCGGAACGTCATCTGTTGAACTCGGCATGCCTGAAGAGGCTGACTCGTTATCAAGAGAGGCGATTAAGAAACTTGTGAGAACTGTAAGATATCCTGTCATATTGATTGATCTTCGGACAGAACCTCCAACAACTATGGCATATTCAAACCTCAGAGAACAGAAGGGTGGCATCCCTTATATAATAGTCATCACACCTGAGGGCCCTGCTCTGTTATCATCTTCCGCGTTGGCACCAAAAGCGATTCTACCTGATGCCATGCCCGCAGGTCTCTTACAGATTTACCAGGAGCGGACTCCCATCGGAGATATAAGGGTCGCTCAATAAATTTGAAAATCGGCCTACTTTAGAGCAGGCATTCATACACAGTATGACACTTCTTACAACAAAAGACTACAAGACATTTGTTGTAGGAGAGATCACATTTAGAGACTATAAACTCGCAAATCGCTGTTTGCCTGGTGATGATGTCACGTTCGACGATGCTGGATGTAGTCTAGTCAAGAGAGCGAATTATGGATATATCGTTGGAACTCTGGAATTGAACAGCAAATACAAGTATGGTCATACGGCCAAGGGATATCCCTTGTATTTGTTCACGCCCCATAATCGTTCCTATCCTCAACTGCGCGTTGGCTCATCCGAAAAGGACACAAGCAAAAATATCATTTGTCTTGTTGAGTTTCTTGATTGGAATGCCGCAGATCACTTGCCTCGAGGGAATCTAGTGAAGGTGTTAGGTCACGCTGGAACCTTTCACGTAGAGGCAGAGGCCTTGAAGTGGCTCTATGGCTCTCCGTCGCTAAAGAAAGAAAAAGACTTGACTCTTGGCATCAGCAACTTTCTGAATAGACCTCTCCTTGAAGGCATCACAATTAATATTGATCCTCCTGGCTGTAGAGATATTGATGATGTAATTACAATGAAGCAGATCAAAGATGGTCTCTGGAACTTCGCAATTACAATCGCAGATGTCGCAGAATGGGTTCTGACCAATTCGGATCTTGATTTGGAGGCAAGAAAGAAGGGTCAGACTCTCTATCAGAATGGGACAGCCGTTCTTCCGATGTTTCCTCTTGCCTTATCGGAGGATGAAGCGTCTCTTCTTCCATCCAAAACACGGCTGGGTGTATCTTTACTCTTTCAGTGGAACGCAGAACAAGAAACTCTATCAAATGTCGAGTGGAAGGAGACTCAAGTCAAGAATCATATGTCACACACGTATGAATCGATTCTACAAACTAGGCCATTTGGATTCAGCGTAGAGGGACTCAAAACTCTCTGTTCGCATCTCAAAGGCTCTCAAACAAGCGATCCTCATGAGTGGGTCGAGGAGCTGATGCTCTTCTACAATAAGCAGGCTGCGAGATTGCTCTTGCCTTACAAGGAGGGTCTGCTAAGAACACATTCAGGTGCCGATAAGGAACTCCTGGAGACATGGCTCCGTGTGAACCCTACTTTGGAGTTCTTGGCCTATCAATCTGCGACCTATGAGTTAATTAATACCACTAGAGCCCAAGTTCACGTTGGTCTCGGATCCGTTCCGTATTGCCACGCCTCATCGCCTCTTCGTCGGTATGCCGATCTTATAAATCAACGCTGTATCAAGGCGATTCTGAGGAAAGAAATCCCACCATCTACGGAGTTGGAGCTTGCTCAACACCTGAATCAGTGTCAGACACAGGCAAAAAAGCACGATCGTGATTATCTCTTTCTTCGCCAACTATCTCTCTACAAGTATGATACGCATGAAGAGTTGGGCATTGTTTTATCCATTCTAGAGGATAAGATGAAGGCGAAGGTCTATGTGAACGCATGGAAGCGTGTTGTGTCAGTAAAATACACCGAGTCTATCTATAAACCTGGAGACCAAGTCATCTTGGAATATTATTCCGACATGAAAAGGGTTGGATGGAAAGATCGTATGGTCTTTCGTCTGCGGCTATTTACTACTGAATTTACATCCATATAGGTCAGTTAATGGAGACATTCCATCTTTTTGATGAATATCCTGAAACAAGCGAAGAGCTGACAGCTGAACGTCGCCATCAGAAACGAATGAGACTCGAACCTCTTATTTTTGATATATTAAAGAGAAAATATCAAGATCCTCTTGAACTCTTTTATACCTACTACACGTTTCCTCTACATCAAGAAAAATGTGTTGTGCTCGTTGAACGTCGTATTCATGAGAATCTCTATTTCCTTCTAAGAAACATTGCCTATTTTGCGAGAGGATGGTCTCTCTGTATTGTCTGTTCTGATGTCAATCTTGCGTATTGTAGGGAGTGTGCGGGTGATCTTGTAAATGGAATCACCTTTCTTCCGTTGTTCAAAGGAAATCCGTCCCCTGAGCAAGGAAAGCTGGAGTAAAATTTACTTCTACAGGATTCAGAGTTCTACCGTAATTTTTCAGCCGAGAATCTATTGTTTATGGAAACGGACTCCTATTTACGTAAGAAAGTTCCTGATGATATAATGGAATATGACTATGTCGCTGCCCCTTATGAATGGGACATGAATGTAGCAGGAGGAGGTCTTTCATTTAGAAAGAGATCGGCTATGATTGATATCTGTGAGAAGAAAAAAGAGAAGTTACCTGGCCAAGATATCTATATCTGTCAAGGTATTCACGAATTCGGATATAAAATGCCAGAATTTATGAAAGGAATTACCTATGTATCGGAGTCGTGCTTTTATGAAGATTCATTCGCGGTCCATCAATGGTGGACATTTTTCTTTTTAGATCAGGAAGACGCAGAGTTTATCTTTCAGTGTATGCTTACGTTTGATTTATGAACGGCGATTCTTACGCGTCTTACGGTGACGGTGACGGTGACGGCGGCTACGCGACTTGCCACCTCCCATCTGTCCTTGTAATTCATTCATCTTTTTAGCAAGCGGGCCGTAATTTACAGTCGGGGCATTGGGATTATCATTTTCAAACTTCCTCCCATGGTTTTTAAAATAAAGATATCTATATCTGGCATTAGGGTTTTTTCTAAATGTTTCACCTCTCGGAGCAAGATAATACGCCCTCTCATTGTTTGTTAAATTACTAGGCGGCATCTTATATACTATAGAGGCAGAATAAATCTTGGGGGCTTTTATGAACGGCGATTCTTACGCGTCTTACGGTGACGATGACGGTGACGGCGGCTACGCGACTTGCCACCGAAACCAAGCATTCTTTTCCAAGCGGGTTTTGCAGCCTCCATAGCCTGCTTCTGGCGTAAATTCGCCATGGCATTACCAAAAATTAAATTTCTCTGTCCTTCTTGTCTTACAAGTCTCTTCTTGGGGTTAAATATACCCTCGGGTATAAACCCAGGAGGTATAGCCGCATTTGGATTTAGGGGGCGTGCGTGCGGCTGTAAAGCTTTTACGAACGCATTATTCTTTGGATTTCCTTCTAAATAATTTGTAGAAGGCACCGAAGCGGATGATCCTAAGTTATTTGGAGGTTGCCATTGCTGCGGATCGTCCTTTTTTAAATTTATAGGACGAAGCACTGGCAGGTTAGCATTTGAGTCATTGGGAAAATCAAATGCCTCCGCTATCTTATTTTTCGTAGGAGGTACATTTTGCATGAATTTAGGGTAATCCCCTCCTGAATGAACCATTCTATATTAGAGGGAAAGATATAAACTCTCGGGCTTCACAATTCCTCGAACAATTTTCTGCTGGAGACCCTCCACGAGTTCCAGAGTCTTAATATCCTGGGCGTAGGTGGCCATCGATGTCCATTCCTCCACCAGATTGGCCAACTTCAGAAGAGACCGCATGAAGTTTCCCTGATAGATTCCATATTCTAGACACAAGACAGCTGCCTCCTCACCCTGAACCCATCGATAACACGGCTCCATCCAGGTCGTCGAAAGAGACCAGTTTCCGTATCTAGGGCCCAGCATTTTATCTTCATCTGACTGGCACTGAGACGCATGCCGAGAAAGAGTAGTCAAAACACTCTTGACTTGGACAGGAACTGCGATATCAGATAAAGTCGGGGCATTCTCCTCTTTTCCTTCGCCCAGAAAGGACGCAAGGAAGATAACAAGTTCATCCTGGTTCAGAGAGCTACAGAGTCCTTCCTTATACGCAATAGACATAAGAATCTGGTTGCCCTCATTGACTTCCGTCGCAAGAATTCCCAGGTCTGTCAACTTGCTCTCTGATAAGAATCCCCACGCCTCCAAAAGACGAAGCCTGGGCCCCACAACCGAGTTACCAAGATCTTCATATTCACGCAACTCACCTTCTATCCCCTGAACTTGCTCGAGTAGATTCTTAACGATAATCCAGGATGGCCACGCCTTCACTAGTTGTGGCGAGCCTAGCCATGTCTTCATGAGAGTTGTTAGTTCTGTCTGTGCCTTCTTCTTCGCAGAATTCACCGAGGCCTTAACAGTTTGTTCAAGAGTCTCTCTCCTTTCACAGAGTTCTAGGGTCTCCTTGTTGATGTCCATCGCAGAAAGACTCTTGTTTACGTCAGCGAGCTGTCTCTCCAAACTTTTCTTTTCTATAGACCGCTGCTGATACCAGTAAGACCTCTCAAGCAAGTCGATCCATCGGTTATTGCCTGAATGAATCGTCTTGAGAATGAAGTCATATCCGAAATCCATTCGGCTCGTAATGGCCGACTTCGATCCCGTCATCATCTGACGCATTGTTGGGGCATCCACTGGTTCTCTCTGGGGCAAATAGAAGACATGGCCGACGGTATCCTTGCCTCGCCGACCCGCCCGCCCCGCCATTTGGATATACTCGTCCGTTCGTAGAGGACGAAGCCCATTCGTCTCATCAGAGAACTTCATGAGATCCATAAACAAGACAGTCTTGGTGGGCATATTAATGCCAACCGCGAAAGTCTCCGTCGCAAAGAGAACCTTGACGAGTCCCTTGCTGAAGAGAATCTCTACCATTTCCCGCAACATGGGCAATAGACCCGAATGGTGATAGGCAACACCCTTCTGTGCTAATTCCAAGAGTTGGTGAGCTTGAGGCATTGTCTCCAGAAGTTCCTTGTGACGCCGCAAATGGAAATTCCATATCTGTGTAATGGCCGCAGAATCCGCAGTGCTTACTAACGACCCTTGAATCTGGTTCGCATATTTTTCACAACCCGCTCGACTAAAGATGAAGGTTAGACAAGGCAGAAGACCCTTCTCTTGGAAATAGGAGATCGTCTCGTTCAGTTGATGCGTGATCGATTTCAGGCCACCATGTGTATCAGATTTGACGACAGGGTCTTCGTATCCACCGATACGCCGAGCTGCGACTTTATCCCGATGGTCCTTTTGAGTCTTTCCAACATGAGTCCGCCACTGAAGCCATCCCTGATACGCTCCTTCCTTGAAATTCTCCTTGCTGTCCATGATGAGCTCAGGGGTTCCGTTAAAGAAGACGGAGTGTGTAAGAGGCACAATACGATACTGTGTGGAGATCAGATGAATGGGGACCTGCTTCAGGTCACCGAGCCAACCTGCGAAGAGTTCGGGTTTGTCGATGGTCGCAGACAGGAGAACTAGCTGGATCTTCGGATCGAGAAGAATCATGGTCTCCTCCCAGACTTTACCTCTCTCGCGATCATTAATGTAGTGGCACTCGTCAAAGACAACACAGGAAAGGCCCTCGAGAGAAATAGCCGCGGTCAGGCCAATAGACGCAGTGACTGAACCCTTCTTATACAGCAAGTTTCGAAGAATCTCCGTCGTCATCACGAGAACTTGTGCGTCAGGCCGATACTTGATATCTCCTGTCATGATTCCAATGGACGTCTCAGGAAAGAGCTTCTTCAAGTCATGGAACTTCTGGTTGGATAACGATTTGATGGGCGTCGTATAAAAGACACGACCTCCTTTCTTAAGGGCATGGATAATGGCATATTCTGCTACCAAAGTTTTCCCCGAACCTGTCTTCGCAGTCACAAGCACGTTCTCGTCCTTGTCGATCGCAGCAATTGCGTGCTTCTGAAAGGGATCAAGGGGGAAGGAAAAGATAAAGTCTTGCGGCTCATCTTGCGATGGCACCGTGGGATCAATGATGTGTAGATAGGCGGACGTCATTGTGTTACCCTTACTAATATTACTTCACCTTTTCAAATTTACTGCGTATAAATAGATGCGGAAAGCAGGAGCCTTTTCAACTCTTTGGAGAAAGTTTTCGAGACCTTTAGAGATCGCTCATTTACAGACCGATGGCTCCTTTCGTTACACGGATCGAGTATCGAGAACAGCTTCTCTATTGCTATCCGATGAAAAGTATACCTCTGTAAAGACCTATTTTGATCATCGAAACTCCTACGAATCCGAGTGGTGTTCAATCCTTGATGGCATTCAAATGACACAAAGCAATGAAGTCTCCGCAGTAAAAATAGAAAATGATAATCTGGGTGTGATCAATGCATTAATTCAGAAACGCAAACCGCGTCATGAGTATGCCGCAGTCTACTACGATCAAATCTTAAAAGAAGTGAGGCAGATGGACTATGTGGAGATGCGATGGATACCACGGCGTTTCAATAAGGCCGATGGGTTATTCCGAATCTAATCCGTCATCATATAATCTGTAATCAACGACCCTTTTGCTTTCGACTTCGACTTATCAACAATTTCAGGCACAGGCAGTAAAACTGCGGCATCTCCCCCAGCCTCTAATGCCCGCAACCGACATGCTAACATATCCTCGACTTCATCTTCAAGGCGATTAAGCTTAATACGACGATAATTCGTATTGTCTGGGTGTAAGACAATAAGGGCCATGCCTTCAATCTCCATTCCATAAAGATTCTCTAGAATCCAACGATAGACATTGAGCTGTAGAGTGTAATGCCAATAATTACAGTCATCGAGGTGGTCGAGCGGAGCCAAGCCCTTCTGATACGTATTTTCAGTCTTGATCGCTTTTGACCGCTTCCAGTCATAAATCAGAAACTTGCCATTGCTTTTACGACGAAAGACCATATCGATGGAGCCGCACAGCAGGTGCTCTTTTGACCAGACTTCCCATTCTGTGCGATAGGGTTCCAGATCGGGCCCTTCCTTTTCCCAGAAGTTCATGAACTGTTTCCACTCGGGTGATTCCTTGACTTCAGGCACGATAATGTCTTCGGCTCCATTGAGATACTGTTCAATACCTAAGTGCATGGCGGTTCCTGCCTCAGACGCAGCCTTACCCTTATCTGACCAACCCTTCTCAATTTCGGCCGCGGTCATTCCATAATACGGGCTCGAAGGCCATTTCGGTGACTTCATCATTTTCTTGATCGTGGCAGGGGCATCAAAGTGACCAAAGAACTCATGGAGAAACTTGGTCCCGCTGATCACTTTATCGGAACTTCCGTCAATCGTATACGTATGTGTAGGCTCATAGAATGTAATACGAGCATCTCTCTCGTGTCTGTTTTTAGTGGCAAGAGTTTGCCACGCTTCTGGTCCCAGCTTTTTATCTTTTGATAGAGCTTCAGGCATTTAGATAATAGTAGCAACAAAGCCTTAGATTCTCGACTCAAATTTAATTATAACAAAAATGAATCCATATGATAGAGATGCCCAAGAATACACGGAAGCAAAAAAAACAGAGAGGTGGTATCTGGCCATTTACATCATCAACTCCAACACCTGCGGCACAGGCCGCAATCGCCACGAGAAGGGCTGAGGAAAAGGCGAAAGGTAACCTAAGCCATTCTAAAAGCCGTGTTGCAAACGTCCTAGCGAAGCCTTCGAGCACTACAAACATGACGTCACAAGATCGCCATGAATTTACCTATACAAATAAGGATCGTATTAAAGCTTTACTAAAGCAAAAAATATCAACGATCGAGTCTAAACTCGGTGTAAGCCACGCAGAGGTATTGAAGGGTTTAGAAGAGGCTAAATCCATGAAACCAAATGAAACAATTACGGCAGTTCGTGAGTTTATTACACTTCTTGAAGACGAAATTTCAAGAGTAAAGGCTTCAGAAGCGGCTGGCGCAGCGGCAGGTGTCGCGTCTGGTGTGGCATCTGGTGTTGGAAAGGGCCTTCTATTTGCGGGTAAAAGTTCAATCCTAGTCTTTGGAACACTAAGTGTCTTATCTGCTCAACTGTTACTCAAGGCATTTAGAATATGGTTGGCTCTTTTAGTTCTTTGTGTTCTTGGCCTGCCATTATTACAACTTGGATCAATTGAGCTTATTTCAGTAATTCTCCCTAATGCTAGATTTGAAACAACAAAGTCTGTATTTGATGGGCTCTCTAGTATGTTTAGTAGTAATTCGTATACTCCGAACGCCACTGTTGCGACTGTTGCCGCCCATACTGGTATGAATCGGGCAAAAGCACTGGCCGCAGCTCGTCCTTCTCTAGCTCCTTCTGTTCGTCCTGTTCTTCCTCCTAGACTTCCTGAGTCTGCTCCTGCCCCTACCCCTTTAACAAAGCGGAAAAACAAGAATGGTAGAAATGTTTGGATTGATAAAGAATCGGAACGTGTATATCTTACACCAAATCGTTCCAATGCTAATACAGCTGGATGGTATTACGCAGCCGAAGGTGATGACCCAGAATATGTTACTATTAACGGGGAATCACAATGGCTTACGAAGGAAGAAGAGAGACTAGGAAGCCCTACAGCCCAGAATTGGTAACTTACTTTCTTACCTTACGTGTCTTGCGATATTTACGTGTCTTATGCCTTCTATTACCTCTAAGCGATATTTCGGGAATATTTCTCTTAACACCGCCTGTATGATTTATCTTTCTTGTTTTAGACCACGGCATCTTTTTGAGTGTTTCTTGGAATTTAGAACCAAATCCACTTGCGGCTGACATGATTCCTTGTGCGGCCGAGACCGATCCTGATCGAATTCCTTGCGCGGCCGAGACCGATCCTGATCGAATTCCTTGCGCGGCCGATATAGATCCTGATACGATAGCACCTGGGGCAGAAATGAATCCTTGTTTTATTGCTCCTGGAGCTTTACTTAATATATTTTTTGTAGTTTGGAGTTTTACTTTTAGAGCCGCCACCGCAGCAGCTTCTTTTTGACCAAGAACCGTTTTTAGTTCAGCCATTGATTTTACCGTACAGAAATCAATATATACTTTATCCGTTGCTGTAAGAGTAGCTAAAATAGCCTTGTGAACATCTACAGCATTACAGACTATATTTGCCGCGGGTAATACTGGTATAAGAGCCATTCTTACAGGTGCTAAAAGTCCAGACAAAAAAATAAGAATGATTGTGCGGATTGTATTGTTATAGATTGAGGTTGTTATACCCTTTGATTGATTTTTAACTGCTTGAGTTGCAGTATTTGATGCGACTTTGCTAAGATTATTTTGTTTTACTACAGAACCAACTGTAGATATAAGAGTATTTGCTCTTCCAATTATCTTAGCTGTAATCATCGTCGCAAACTTTGAGAATTTTTCTTGGAATGGTGCAATCATACTCGGTAAAAAATCATCTACAATATACGCTTCAGGATTATTACAGAAAGAGCCTTTATTCGCATGAGCATTCTTTGATAACACACTATAAGAATCAAGAAAGTAACTAGACCCTATCTTTATACATACATTGCCAAATAAACTTTGATACATTTTTTCTTTTAAGAGCTCGCGATCTGCTTTGAGTCTCGCTATTTCGGCAAGTGCGATTTGCTTCTGTTTTTCTACAGCTGCCGCTTCGTCTGCTTTCTTTACTTCATCTAACTTTTCTATTGCTTTCGCAACAACAACAATATCTTTCTCTTCTAACGGAAATGTGCCTGTTTTTGCTTTAACATTCTGCATAGATTGGATATGAGAAAGTTCACCGACGGCTGGCAGCGGCGGGCCTAATGGGCGCTCCACACTTGGCATTGATGATTTATCAAGAATATTCGTTGCCTCTGACATCTAAAAAAGGAGAGGTTTTTATTTCTAGATTCTATAGAATCGGAATGTGTATATCTAACTCGTTCCGATACAGCCGAAGGTGATGACCCAGAATATGTTATTATGAATGGGAAGTCCTACAGCCCAGAATTGGTAATCTACTTTCTTAGTTTGCGTGTCTTACGGTGTTTACGTGTCTTACGACGACCACCTCTAAGTAATGTTTCGGGAATATTTTTCTTAACATTGCCTGTAGAATTTAGTGTTATATTGTAACGCTGGACCGAATTTATTCTATTCTTTGAAGGAACACTAAGGATTGTCGCATCTTCTTTATCAGCAAACTCTTCATTTGGAAAAGGTAGGGAATTTGTATTTAAATACGTAACTTTCTGGCCAACGCTATACATCTCTACTTAGTCACAAGAAATAGGCATGCCTTCTTTTTTCCACTCCTTTACATCTCTGATAAAAGAGAGACCGAGAGTTTTCTTATCTAGATCAAACCATGTCACAGCCCCATGTTCTGCCTCGAGCAATTTAGGAGACTTATCTGTAAGCATCAGCCCTGTCCAATACGGTCGTTCACCCCAGACAGTCCATCCATTATCACAGATCTTATAGTCTTCATGAAGACGATATCCAGTTTCTTCAAAGACTTCCCGAATGGCGGTATCGTAATAACTCTCATCAAAGTCTTCACGATGACCTTTGGGAAAGCTCCATTTCTTTGTTAGACGATTCTGGACAAAAAGAACTTCTGGTTTTCCAGAGCTGAGCCGAAACAACTGGACACCCGCTCCTTCATAACTCTGAGAATATACGCCTGAAAGTAGATAAAAAGCCAGGATGGAGACGGCCCAAAGCATAGACTCTACTAGTAGATAGATGGGGTTTACGATTAACTTTTTCTATAGGCCTTCGCCTTATCCTTATATAAATATAATGCGTGAAAAGGAGTTCAAGCACCAATTAAAGCATTGTCGGGGATATCTTCATGAAATTTCATTCCTAGAAGAAAAAGGGTTTTCTCTTTATAAAGTGTCTGTGCCGTTTGATAAAATCCTTGCTCTTATTCGTGACGTTCCACTGACATTTCATATATGGGATATTATGATATCTCATACACAAGAAGTATTCTATACATCAAAGCATCATACAAACGCCCGCAATTTCTTGGCACCCAAAGATCTTGAATTGAAAGAAGTCTATTGGTATTGTTGTAAGACAGATCTTCATGAGCATATGAATTATTGATACTAGTATGACTTTGATTTGCGAGTCCCTTTACGCTTTCTAAGATTACGAGTTTTGTGCTTGCGCCTACGTTTGTAGCCGCCGAAGATTCCTGGGAGACCTACTTGATTTTCATCTTCAGCGGCTCCAGCACGGCCAGCAGGCTTTACCGATGATCTAATTGCCATTTCAAGTTCAAGCGGACTAAACTCACCAAGAGAAGAATTAGGTGATAGAGAGAGACTTCCAAGAGAAGCTGCTGCCGCAGGGGCAACAGCTGCGGCTGCGGCTGCGGCAACAGGAACAGGAGCAGCAATAGGTCTATAAAAAGGCAGTGCTTTAATACTATTAATAATTCGTTGGGGCTTGGCTTGGCTTTTAGACTGTATATTAAAACGCCAATATGAATTACCCCAACTTGTTCCAACAGCTAGCAACTGTAGTCCAAGCATCCACTCTTTTAGTCTTTCTGAGATAGAATCATGATGGGCAAGTAAATCATAGATAAGTTGTGCTAAATCACGACCTTCTCTAAAACAAGTAGTAAATCTGTGTGAAGTTGTTTCAATATTAAGTTGATTCCACATTAAACAACTCATTCCAAAATCAATTATTTTATAAATACGACGATCGCCTACCATTGTAATCATTACATTATCCGTTTTCAGATCACGATGATTAAAGTATAATTTTGATTGAAAGAAATCTAAGATATCCGCTACTTGTAATAACATATCAGGGACAATAATATCAAGTTGCTCTCCATCAATATCTGTATTTAAGAATCTAAAAAACGAAGTGTCCATTAATTCAGATATAATAAAGCCTTTGTGTCTATCTTTGGATATTCCTAGTTTATACAACACAGGAACACCAATATTTTCTCGGTTAAACTTTCTACTTGTTTCAGCAAGGATAATTTGAATTATACATTCTCTTAAAAAATTAGCAGTTTGAACATATAGATTTGAAACATCAAATTCTATTTTTTTAATTGCTACTTGATTACCAGCAGGATCAGTATATACAGAAACAGAACCAAATTTTCCTCGATTTCTATCTTCTTTTTTTGTATATTTTATTGTATCCTCTCTGCTTATAAAATATAAAACATCTGGTTTTTCATCATTTACAACATAGCGTGTTTTTGTGCCATCCACTGCCCTTACTGCTCGGTCATACTCCGAATGCGTAAGTTCTGAAGTAAGTGTCAGATTAATACCATATGGCCGTAAATCAATATCTGATTCATTGCCTGCCCCAGCTGCGGCAGACGCCATTCTACTATACGCTTACATTTTTCTAGAACCCAGGATATCCTCCCAACCTCATGAGGATCCGACCAACCTTGTTTTCTCCTTCAATATGCCCATCAGGCATCCGCTTACCGCCTAAATCCATCGAGGAGGCATCCGCGTTATAGAGGAGATATTTGCCTAGTTCTCTTGCCTTTCCAATGATGCCTTGTAGGCGAGCATCTTTTGCCCAGCGTTGTCTGAGACCCTCTTCTAGAATGGCATCCTTTTGAGTTACCCATTCATCTTCATTGAAGATAGCTGAATATTTCTTCATATTGCTGGACCGATTGCCGTTTCGAACCTCTTTCATTTCACTGATAAGAAGCTCTTGCTCTGCTTTTTCATCGAGTGTTTTCTTACCTGCCCCAGATGCTATCAAACGAGCATTATTGAATTTCTGATGGATTGTTCCTTCCTTGCTAAAGACAGTGATAGAGAGTTCCTTTTTATTGGTCGCTATCTTATATTTCATTCCTGTAAGATAATGTTCAAGTGTAGGATATTCGACTTTGGTTTCAGCATCGATGATAGGAAAGGGTGAATACGGGGCAAGCCATCTCGCCGCACCCTTATCTCCAATCTTGAGTTTATCAATAAGGCCAACCTCGGGACCGAAGATGAAGATATCTTCTGTCTCATATGTTGCCTGCGGTCCCGCGGCGACACCCTTTTCGACGGGAACTGTTCGTTTGACATCTGCTCCCTCAACTGCTGACGCGGACGCGAGAGCGGCCGCAAGGCCTGCCGCCGCGACACTGGCGGATACGGGTTTGGCTCCTGGAGCTCTTATAGGAGCAAGAATAGGAGGCAAAGGACCTGCTCCTGCTCCTGCCGCAGCCGCTACCGCATCCTTGCCAACTGTCTTTAACGCAGCCATTGTTCTAGGTTCTTCTAAAGGAGGATAGCTAGGCGATTCGGCGACGTTTGAAGGTTCTGGCCCTCTCAGTGCCTCGTCATATCTAGGATCACCAGGATAGACCCACTCACCTGTTTTCATTGTCCATACACCACCAGGTCGAGGAGGGGCCACATAGCCCTCAGGTGGAACATGTCCTGGTTGAACCTCTCCATAAAGAGGCGTAACGGGCTGGTATTCCTCTGCGGTCTCCCTCTTGACTCTCTCAAAGATCACCCAGCGATTCAAGAACGAATACTCCTTGACAACATCACTCATAGGGTATTTCTCTCCCTTACTAATCGCGACCTTGTAAGAATCCTCAAACAAGGCAGTATCATTCTCTGGATTCTTAAGAATACACCCAATTTCACGCATCTTTGTCCGCAGCAATTCAAACGGGACCAAATATTCCGTTTGCGATGTTCCAATGCTGATAAATTCAATATCAATCGCCAAACCAAGAGATGCCTCCGTATTATCTAGTTCCTCTGCCTCATACTTCTTTGTTATGCTCCAGATAGGTGCCCCTTTCTCAACACCTGTCTTTGCCTCACCCATATCTTTATCTTTCAGCATATCAAATACCTTCTGCCCATCGAAGAAACAGGCGACAAAGTAGCCACCGAGTTTGATACTATCATTCAGATTTGCCATGAAACTATTTAGTGAGTCGCTATCCTTGAAGAAGTAGTGGAGGGCAAACATACAGGCAACAACGTCAGCCCCGTCCTTTAGCTTATCCTTTCCTACCCTTGTTACGAACGGAGGCACAGGGCCCACGGGGTTTACACGACCAAAGACAGATCGGAGAATATCACCTTCTTCTTCTGTTGCCCCCGCTGAGCCATTCACATATCCCTTTGAAGAGTCACCGATCGCAAAGATCATGGGTGCTACAGTCGACCCACGAGCATTGACAAGAGTATCGAGATAACGACGGTAGGCACCATCATTTGCGTCCCGAATGCCTTCTCCAGCATAGTCGATGCCAAAGACAAAGCCAACATTGCCTCTCCGCCACTTTTGTAAGTCCGCGGCCTTACCGCACGCAACATCCAAGAGTGTCTTATTGCTTCCCTTCTTTCGCAAAACTGACATGAGGAGTAACTTCTCCTTGATCCACTTGTTGTGGAAATCACGTAAGCCCCGAATGAGCATGAGATCCTGTTGAGGGGCCTTTCTGTCATAATAACGACGCGCGACACCGTCACGCTCTTCTTCCATCTTCGCAATGGTGTTCATCTCTTCCTCGGACGGAAGTTCAGATCCCTTCCGAATCATTGACTCCGTAATCGGCTCGTGGATACTATTCCATACGCTCTCGGCGACCTTGTCTGAATTGAGAGTCCGTCCGAGAATTCCCCGAAGAAGACGCTCAGTTTTATCATAACGAACGCGAATCGGAATCCAACGCCATCCTGGAGGCTGTGACGGATCATACCGCATTTCTACGATACTCTTATCCTGAATAGGCTCCATTGACCGCTCTGTCATGATAAAGTCCTCTTGTGTGTCAGGGTCTTCTTGGATTTCCCTGTAGCAAATGCTGGCCATTGTATCAGGCCATTCCTTCGGATTGAACAAGATGGGCTTGTAATCCGATTTGCCACGCTGGGGCCGACCTCTTCCATATCCTTGCGGTAACGGTAGTTCTCTTTCAAAGAGAATTGTTCCACGCGGATCGTCATACGCAGGGTCGACACTTGAACCCACATAGAGACGCAGTGTCTTATACCGAACCGTCTCGTTCGTCTCGGGCTTAATGGCCGTGATGACTGAATCCTCCTTTTTCTTCTCTTCTTGCTTCTGCGTCATCACCAAGAAGTCAATTGTATTGTCATGAGAAGGCTTCCACTTAAATTGCTCAAGGAAACCAACACCTGACTTCGCAGGCAAAGGCGTCGCATTCGGTGTAAAGATCAACCCGTCTGTGTTGTAAATTGTCGGCCGATCAAGAATTTCTCCCGCCTTCGTAAAGATATCATCGGCCTCGGCAAACAAGAACTTCTTTATGCTTACTTGTGTCCTGGTAGCAGCAGAAAGCCCCGCGATAATAATCTTGGCGCCATCTCCTTCATTCCATTTCTTTGTCCAGGCAACCAACTCCTTAAAACGCGATTCGGCCCCGTCCACCGTTGTATGGAAGGGGAGCTGATCAACTTTCTTCTTTGCTAGGCCAAAGTAGATATCAAAGAATAGCAGCTGCTGGACCGCCTTGTCCGTTTTGTCTTTTGTGACCCATTCACCGTCGAGAAGTGAATTCCTACACTCTTCATTTCTCAGGCCAGTTCTATAAATATTCATAGCCATGTCAATCATGAAGAGCTCGCCCTTGTCATTACAGAATCCGAGAACACGAAGACCATCCGCCTTGTCCGTTACATTGTAACCTGTGCGAAGATTGGGGACTCCAACCTGTTGTTCTTTCATGATATTCTTGAGTTCCAGTGTAATCGGAGCGACGCCGCGGAACTTTCCTTCATCGTCTCCTACCAGAGTTTTATAGGCATCTAATACTTTTATACCAACTGACTTTCGCATAAGAAGTGTGTGCTTCTGAAGGCCCCGCAGCACTTCACCCATGCCTCTCACGATCGATGCGAGAGCCTTTTCGGGTGTATCCGTCATAGGGTCTCTTAGGAGCTCAACCTCAATTTCATAAATAGGCGGGGCTGATAGGATATCTTGGTCAAGGAAATTCCTTACCCAGATATAATTGCCCCTGAGATCTTTCTTTGTGCTGCGGACCATCGACAGGTCAAAGATAACTCCTTGGCCTTGGAATGTCCAGCGACGAATTAGACGGAACGCCTTCTTCTGTTGTGCCCATGTTGTCAAGATGTCCTTGACACGCGCGTCGTCGGCAGATAAAGGGATTTCACGTCTAACCTTAATGCGTGTGTCGTAATCATCTAGATCTAAGTTACTCTCGACACCCGCACGATCCTTGATCATGGCAATGAAGGGCTTGCCTCCGAGACGATTATCACGACAATACTGCTGAATGATGCCCATCCCGAGCAAGGTAAACCGCGTATTGTCTGTTGTCGTAATTGTAAGGCGATCTTCCTGGGGCAGTGCCGTAAAGCCCTTGGCCTTCAGCCGCTGGGCGACTGTTAAGAAGCGTGTCGCATCCACCTGGCCTTTCGGACCGAAGGTGGCTTCGAGCTCTCGTTCAGCATGTTCTGTCCATTCTTGAACGATTTTTCGCAACGTGTCTGCTTCAGCGGAAAATAGTTCCATATTCCCGAGTCCTATTGTTAAACCCTAATTCTCCTTTATTCCCCCTTCAAACTTACTGTGTTGCCTTGAAATTCAGTTCGGCCCAGGTTTCAATCGCCTCCGCACGTCCTAAGACACGTGCCCAGTCATCTTTCTTGACTTTTGTGCCGAGTGGGGATCCAGGCAGAGGATGGACATCCAACTGTCTCTTCGCAACGGCGGCTTTCAGTTCATCAAACTTGCCTTCTGCCGTAGGCCACTGGATCGCCCAACCTTCATCCTCCTTCGCAGTAATCCATGAAAGAATTGTCGTTTTAACACCAGGAGCAATTTCAGTCACCCAGCGATTCTCTTCGTCGGCAAAGATAACACGGCGATCGCTTTTCCAAAGTCTCATGTCCGTCGGATAAAATCCAATAGTCTTCTTTTGCTTGTTGATTACAATCTTCTGGACCTGAAATAGCTCACATAGGACTTCTTCAAGGATAGTTGAGGGTTTATCTGTGCCTCCTGAGTTTATCTGGCCTGCGAGTAGATCCTGAACTTTCTTCTTTGACCAGCGACGGCCGAGTCCTGATGCCCGTTCTTCGAGTTCAAGGACCTTTTCTCTTAGAATTGACTTCTGGAGTGTTTCAAGGCTAAATGGATACATTGTATCCGTGTGCCAAAGAAGAAGGGATAGTGGGCCGGGGACAATCAGGGGTTTAATCGTAAAGATATCCCACCGATTTACATCGGTCTCCATTTGGGCTTCAGAGCGTGCAAATACCAGTCCTTTCATTTTACTGGGATTTGAATCGATATACTCGTAGATTTTAGGAAAGATGGCTGCCATTATTCTATAGAATTAGTATCACCAAGGTTTAGACGGGAGCTTTCCAAGGCTCTGTCTCTCGCCTCAAATTCAGTTCTATTTGCCTGACAAAAGGTAATAAAAGCCTTCATATCGTCAAATGCGATCTTGCTCACACGGCTCATGTCAAAAAAAACACCGTTTGTGTTTTCACTGAATTCCATCTTGTGCTTTTTGAGTATCGCAAAAATCTGTTCTTGTTCAGACTTGACAAGTCTTTTCAATTCATCTAACATCTTTTTGCGATCTTCATATTCTTCATTTGTTAAACTAGCGGCTGTCGCACTCATTGCTCTTCGCCTTTCTTCTTTCTCTATCTAGACTGTTGTCGTGGGTTTTCCCGCATTTGCGGCACGCAACTCGTCACGCAGCTGCTGTAAGAGAATGCCCATGCGATTCTTACCCTTCTTGGTGCGACCGTAACCCCAGTAGGAATCCGTAGGATTCGCTTCCACAAGAGGTCTGTTTCCTGTGGATAGAAGCATGGCCTTCAGGTCAGCATTCTGTGTAAACTTTGCCTTGAGTGCCTTCTTCATGACGTCTTCACGAACCTGGTCCCAGTCGGCACGAATTGGCTTCTCTCTTGAGCCACCGAGACTCTTTGCCTTTTCGGGAGTCTTGGCGAGACGAATCTCTTCCTGATATTCGGGCGTCGCAGTGAACTTCTGGGCCTGGAAGTAATGCTCTGTTGTGGGCCATCGCTTTCCATCCAAATCAAAGGCGGAGGGAAAGAAGTTGCTGAATTCACGATAGGCTGGAATCTTGCTGTAGAACTCAATCGGGGTTGTGTTCTCTTGGGCTAGAGGGGCCGCGACCTCTCCAGGAGCTTTTTCTTCCTCTGCCTCTACCTCTACCTCTTCCTCTTCCTCTTCCTCTTCCTCTTCTTCTGGAGCAGCAGCAGCAGGAGCAGGAGCAGGAGCACGAGCAGCTGGAGCAGGAGCAGGAGCAGGAGCAGGGGCAGGAGCAAACGGAATCGCACCCTCCTTTCCTTCAAAGATGCCTACACTCAGGATATACTCATCATTGACCTGAAAACGCGATTTCTTAATCATAACAGATACCTTTTCACCTACTGCGATAGTGTCATACTCTTCATTGCCAATGTGCGACGGGTGATCACGCGGCAGAATGATACGAACTGCGTCATCCATATTCACATAGATACCCATCTTGTTTTTCCGAATGACCTCACCCTGAACAATTACATCGGCCGAAGGGTTGATTACAGTTCCCTCGCACTTTGTATGAAAGACAATATCACCTGTGAACCGCCCTGATTCAACGTAGCCCATTGAATGAGAGAGGATCTTGAGCGTCCCTGGCTTTACCCATCCATCACGTGAGCATCGTCCTTCCAACTTTGACTTTAGCTTCTTCTGAAGAACATCACGAACACGAATAGCATTTCTTGAAAGATCCTTCGGTGTAAGAGGGATATTTTCATCAAAGAGGGCAATCGTTTCCATTGTATGCCACTACACTCTGATTGAACACCCTCAATTTTGCTTAAGCACTTTTTTCACCTTTGTGCCCAGACTTAAAAGCAGCGATTGGCCTATAAAACCACCGCTTGTCATGCGTATCAAGATCATGTAGCATCCGTAAGACTAAATCGGTCAATGAACAAAACCGAGCAGAGTTTTTGAATGGCCTTCGGTCTTCCAAGGTCACCTTATTCAAATCAAAGTCGGTCCCAACTGCGACTCTCGCCATATCGCCAATTTCAGCCAATGTCTTTCTATGTGCCGATATAGTGCTGACAATCGCACACTCAGATCCCTTATCGGGATGCTTCTTATCCCTTGATACAGGCTTATTTGTCTTAAATACAAAGGAACCACGTTTATAGACAACTGTTCCATATAGAGGTGCGGAGACTTCGTTATTTGCCTTTATATCTTTTAAGGGGTCGGAATCATCTTCCTCAAAGACTTTTATGAGAGCAGGAGTACAAGGTTTACCATCACACACATATTCAAGAATTCCTGTTTTCGAGTTTAACGATCGGTATCCTAGCGAGGCACCACTTTGAACTTGATGTTCTTCAGATATTTCGATAATGAAGATATCGTCATTTTCTAATCCCGCTTTAAATAAAGCATATTGTTCCTTTTCTTTCAAATATTCATCCCATACAAGCTCACACATACTCTTTCCAAGGGCACTTCTTTCCTTTGGCTTCTCTCGTAGAAAAGTATAAAGCCAGGGTATCATCTCAAATGAATTCATGACACGTTCGACTTCCTTTTTATTCGAACCATATCGACGTTTCACGGCATTCTTAACGGTGTTCGGAATGTCGAGAGTCGCAGATCCCTCCTGAATGGATTCTGCCCATCCTTGAAAGACTTGCCAGAAAATTTCAAATCCTTCAATCGTGCCCGCCGTGTTATTTGCTGCCATTGGACCTGCGGCAGCGGCAGCGGTAGGAGCCACTGCTCCTGTGGGTGCAGGCCTGTCTCTGTCTCTATCTTTTTCAATAACAATCGGTTCATACGAATCTCTCTTGACAGGAAACGAGGCGACACGCAAGGAAATCGGCAAAAACAAGTCCTGAAGTCCCTCAGGCTGAAATAGATAAAACCCATTTTTGTAAATGATATAGCCCTCCTGATTGCCTGATCGAACGCGGAACGACCGATTGCCAACAACTTCCATTAAGATAGAGGCCAAGGCAAAGCGAGGCACATCCGACATAAGATTTTGAAGGTTTTCAAACGATAAGAAAGGCTGATCCTCAAACCGCAATCGTAGCCGCTCCTTCAGCTGCGATACTCTCCACCGAGCCGAATATGCGTCATATGTGCTATCGTCTGTATCTTCTAAATTGATATCAACAGGTTTCGCACAACTATAATCACATGTCTCGATCCAATCGCATATACTTGTAAATGGCATATCGTTTATATTGACTGCCTCTCTTATTTGCCCTTGTCCATCAAGCTGCCGTCTAGGCTCGAGTCCCTGAATCAAAATTGCCTGCCGATTCAAATTACAGTCTAGAGCATACCGCTTCAAGATACGCGTAACCCTGCCAACCTGGAGTGCCTTTAAAACACCCATTCTATATTGATAGAGATCGAGTGTTTCTTGATTATCTTCTAAGGGGAGTGTTGTAACAAGCAAATTGATTGTGCAATTCCGTTCTTCTATAGGAAGAAGTATATGACTACACATACGAATAGACCGCCCAATAACCTGCTCCAACTTATTCATGTGATACCAGCTATCAAACACAAAGGTCTCGCGAATAAACCGTAAGTCAATACCTTCTGAGGCAACCTGTGATCCTAAGATAACCTTTACTTTGTTGCCTTTAAGATTTGCGTCACTACGTGCGGTATCGACAGACAATTTGTTATTCGGTGAATATTCGTCGCGTCCCGTGAGAAGAACATAGAACGCAGGTGAAAAAGGATGATCGGCTTGACCATGAGTCCGTTCTCTCAATTGGCACTGAGAGCACTGGCGTCCTTCAGCCTGTTGGTTTCCGTTCAGCAAAAACGGAGTTTCGCGACCATAGAGTGTATATCCATTCGCTTCTAGGGCTAAGGCAATCGATAGAGCCCCAGATTTCACAAAACGACTATAGACGAATGATACACCCTTTGTTGTCTTGAGCTGCTTTAATAGAAGGGCCGCCTTAGGAGAATAGGCAGCGATCGTTTCTTCTTTGAGCCACAAAGGATCTCTCGCTCTATAGACTTTCAATGAGCCTCGTGATTCTTCCGCAAAGGCATCTGAAAATCCTCCCTCACCGATTGTCCCTCCAGGAAACATCCAGTTTCCTGCCTGGATCAGTGTATCGACCGTTGCTAAACCAATTCCCTTCTCTTCGATTGTTGTTTGCGCGAGATCTCTATACCGAACAAGAGCCTCGCCAACGAAGGGGCACGCAACAAAGGGGAGGTTCCGCATTCTTGTTTTATCTTCCTCTGAGACAATGGATCCACTGGGAGACTGCGACGGCCAAGCAGCTATCGAAGGAAGTCCGAGCGGCTCTAAACGAATCGGAAAGGAGAGAGGATTTTCACCACGCATAAAGGAGAGATAGACACTCGCAACTCTGCCAAGAATCGCCTCTCCTCCCTCTTTAAAGGTGCCGTTGCGATTGAAAATGTCATCCACCTTCAATGTGGCTTTCTTGTCATTCTGAAGCAGTAAATTAAATAAAAAGATGATTTCAATATAGCTATTATACATCGGCGTCGCAGTCAACAGCAATAATTTCATTCCATCCGCGGAATCCATAAGACGCTTCAAGAATGGCGTTAACCGTTTTCCTGCGGCGGCCTCTGTAAGTTCCGCCATACCGCCAGGAGCATCCAAATTATCATCCTCTGACTCATTGATGTCACGGAGATTGTGGGCCTCGTCAATGATCAGAAGTCTGCCCGAAAACTTCTTATTGAGAATCGCATTCTCCAGTTGAATTCGCCGCTCCCCCTGAATCTTCTTTGGAACTCCCTGGTCTAACATGGTCCGAATATGATTATAGAACTGTGTGTATCCAAAGAAATTATATCTCTTTCCTTTCAGTCGCTGGATACGAGACGTGATTAACTTTGGATCACGCGACATCTCCATTCCAGACAAACGTAGATAGGTATTTCCTGTGCATCCATTGAATCGGTTCGGTTCATTCTCGTTATAGCCAACGACAAGACGATCCTCTGAAAAAAGGGCACGGTCAAACCCTGGCTGAATATTCGGCGGGGCAACAATAATGACCTTCTTTCTCGGAAACATTTCTAAATATGCCTCTGCGACAGTAATCGCCGCACACGTTTTTCCTGTGCCCACGCCATGATACAGAAGGGCCGAATTATAAGGAGTCTTGGGAGACATATACTGACCAATAAACCTCTGAACAGGACTAATCTCGAAGTCCTTCTTTGGGTCACACGGGTCATCACCCTCTTTAATGAGTTCCTGGATGGAGGGCTGCTTGTGTTCTGCGAATTCGCGTTTTTTCAAAAGCTTCGATACAAAGTCAGGGTCATCGATATCAGGATAGAATCCATAGTCTTCATTATCCTCCCTCATTTTCGGAAACAGAGACCGTTCCGTTAAAGCGGCAAGAATCTTATTTCTTTCTTCAAAATTTGTTTCCTGCCGCCACCGTTCTAACAACGTTGCGTCATCCATCTACCTAAGTCAGAGGATGAAGAAGAGGGCAGAAATTTCGTAGCAATGTTCCTAGCCTCAGGAGGATTTCACGTTTCTCGACATTCTCTGGCCGTAACTTTTGTAGTGCCTCATTGAGTCCGAACCATCCAATCGCACCAATCTCACGTTTCATTAAGGCGTTTTTTTCATCAATACAAATGTCTTTTGTATCCGGAACATAGACCACAAAATACTTATGGCAATAATGGACATTATTGCTTCCAAAAAAGATCTCATTCAGAGTATCCATGTTATGAATAACAGTAACACTTGAACTTGTGAGTCCAGTCTCTTCAAACATTTCTCTCAAGGCACAGTCCAAATCTGATTCATATCCATCACGACGGCCCTTTGGAAAGCCCCATTCGGGAGTATCCCAGTGGCTCGTTGCCTCAGTTACAAGGCTTTGGAGCGTCGCTTTCGTCCCTGAGCAATCAATCGTAATACCCTCTCGGATAGCCATCAACTTATGTCTAGAGTTTTCCTTATCCTTTTTATATTGCGTCTCGCAACTATCGGACCCCCACATTTCCGCCCATAACTCATCAAACTCTTTCTCGACAAGCTTTGTTCGTTCGTAATCAGTCATTCCAGAAATCTGCTTACGAATGTAGTCGAGATCATTGACAGAATATTTCCCTCGTAGCATATCGACAAATCCGAGGCTATCCCGCCTCTGAATGAGCAGAACCTGAATTTTATTGAAAACGGGCTCAAACCCTGTTATTGACTGTGACATTGATGATAGTATCTTTTCCTGTGACCATGACGGATCATTGACGCGAAATAGAATTGTCCCGAAGCTCGTAACGGGTGAAGGGCAATCCCTTGATGAGTGTGTAAATTGACCACAGTTTGTACAGTGTCGATTTGTAGTATTTTTTTGAAAGTGGAACATGGATTACTCCGTTAGAATATGATTCTCTCCGATACTTTAGACCACGGTAAATAGCCCTTTAAAAACTAAAGAGCCAAAGTAGGACATTACTATACTATGAATCTACCGCCGTCTTCTTGGGGACCGTTCTTCTGGCACACAATCCATATTGTTGCCTTGGGATATCCTACAAAACCTACGTATGGTCATAAAAAGGCCGCCAAGGAATTCATCGAATCTCTGGCATTTCTTATTCCGTGCCCGATCTGTAGGGAACATTTCATTCAGCATTTGAAAGAGGCACCGATCTCACCCTTTCTCGATAGACGCGAGGATCTATTCAAATGGACAGTGACCCTACACAATAAAGTGAACAAGACGCTTAATAAGCCTCTTGTGAGTGAACTAGAAGCAATTCAATTCTATATACGTCTGGGTAAACAGACACGCTCACCTGTCGTCACACCCGACGATTTTGCCGAGGCCGATCTTAGAGCGATGATTAAGGGTGTAGCTCTCGGTGTCGCAGCGTCCTCCGTTGTCGCAGCTTCCATTTGGTATTTAAATAAAAACGATACGTAGTAGAATGGAATCCGCCAAGGATATGAAAGCCTCTAATATAAAAGAAGGGCTATTGATGCCTTCTGGCCCTACGCGAGAAGTTAAAAAAGATGTTAAGAAAATCGTCCTTGAGCCTGTTTTAACGGAGGAGCAAATGAAGTCCAGGGAAGGGACATATTTTGATGAAAAGGCAATTAAAACATTAATTGAAGACGATGCGGATGTCTATGGAAAGGATCCCGAGGCACCTGGCGGCGAGAGACTTCTCGCAAAATTCAGAAAAAACGTAATCCCTAAAGATCTTATTGAAAAGGGCTGGGAGGCGTTCTACAGCACTGCGGCTGCGAGTCGTAACAGAGGGGCAGCGGCTGGACCTATTAATCTGAAGAGTGCCTACTGGAAAAAGAGAAAGCCGACGGAGATTACCAAGTGGTCGGCAAGATATACACAAGATGGAAAGACAAGCAAAATGCGTGTAAATAACAATGTGTATAGCAGTGTCTTGGGATTTTTTGAGCAGACACCCTTCATGGGTCTTCCCTGTCGCTTAACATCCTATACGCAGAAATATTTCAAGCAATATAAGCACGGTATGCCGTTTATTCAGGCACTAGACCGTGTCTTTCACACACTTGTGCCCGAGCAGTATGCCAAGCAGAGAAAGGCCGCCGATGATAAACCTGCCTATCGCATTGATGACACGGCCTTCTCTTCTGTAACGATTAATCGCAATTTCAGAACTGCCTTACATATGGACGATGGAGATTTCCGCCAAGGCTATGGCAACTTATCAGTGATTGAGCGTGGAAAGTATCATGGAGGTATAACGATGTTTCCGAGGTATGGAGCTGGATTTAATCTGAGAACGGGCGACTTTATTGCGATGGATGTCCACGAGTGGCATTGTAATACCGAGCTCTATGAAACAAAGGAAGATAAGGAATTCAATAAGGATTTACCGAAGATTCATTTCGCAGATCCGTCTACCGGCACGATGGGAGGTGAGAAAGCGTTTACTCGTATCTCATTCGTGTGCTATTTGCGTGAGAAACTTCACAAATGTAAGGAATCGGAAACTCGGAAATATTATAATCGCATTCATTTCGATCTGAAGAGAGGCCCTAGACAACAAACAAGGAAAAAGAAGAATATAGGGAAGGAACAGGAACAAGAGAACGAATGACGGACCGTGCGAGAGAATTAGCAAAAATGCTTGGAGAACCAATGAAAATATTTAGTGGTTCTTCGACCTCTTCGAGCAGTTGGCCTAGTTGGTCCAGTTCATCGAATTCGTATAACACATCAAGTTCGTCGACCTCATCCTTTGCTGGCCCCGTTAATGTCATTTATTATATCGGCATGATTCTTATTGTATTGTTTGTTATTCTACTTGTTGTTCACTATACAGGAATCTATCCTGTTTTCTCTTTCATGGAAGGCGATGGTGGATATATACCGATTGTAAGAACAAACGACGCACAGATTGTATGGACAGATGGGCCCGCTCAAGCTGATCTTAGTGGCAATGTGACCAAAATTCTCCCGTGCTCGTTCACGGTCCAGCAGGATATCTATCTTGAGAATGAAACCATGATTGGCTCAAAACGTCGAGTCTTTTTTTACAGATCTAACACCTACATACCAAATGATGGCTCATCTTCCATTAATACAGAGGATTTGATAGCCTTGTATCCAAACTCGAATCTTCTTATGTATTTATTGCCGAATACAAATGATCTGGTTGTGTCTGCGGTTACAAAAGACAAGAATGATGTGAGACATCTTGAATCCGCACCTACAATTCTAAACGTCCCTATTCGAAAGCCTTTCCGGTTAACAGTCGTCTTCTTACCACAGGTGCTTGAAGTCTATATGAACGGGAAACTATTTGGAACAAAAACCTTGAACTATCCGCCCATACAGACAACTTCCAATTTCTGGGGCCCGCCCGAAACCTTTCGAGGCACAGTCAGAACAATGAACTTCGCATATTGGGATAGGCCTTTAATGGCAATGGAAGTATTAAAGACACCTCCTGCCCTCCCTGATGCCTCAAAATTCAATCCTTCAGGGATGCCTTCAGGCTCATGTCCCTCATAATAAATGAATCCTCACGGTAGAATGTGGGGCTATATTCTTATAGCAATACTTGTAGTTTTAATACTTGTATATTTTGTTCCAACATCGTTGTATCGCAAAATCTTTCCCAAATCGTGGTTTGGCACGAGCGTTCAGGAATCGTCTATTGTAGGTCCTCTCCCGTTGAGCACGTCGCCTACTGTGGGTAAGACAAACGATTCACAGGTTATTCTCTCGACGGGAAATACTGGATCGTTCCAGGCATTTGTCTACCCGATGCCGTTTCAGAGAACAGGCCAGACGACGGTGTGTGCGGATACAAATCCTGAACCCGGTCAAGCCGATTGCTCAACGGGTCGGTATGGACTCTGTGCGTGCGAAGGCAATGACTGCTCAAAATGTCATCACAGCGGATATGTGAATATTCTTAACATATCCAATATTATCCGCCTTGAACTTTTAGCGGCTCCGGATGCGAGTCGCCAGGGATCCGCCTCAGTTCAGCTTGTCGCACGGTGTCTCAGACGTAAAGATGTTGGTGGTAGCACAGAATCTGTAGAAGAAACCCTTGTTCTTCCGTCTCTGCCCTTCCAGAAATGGACAATGATAACGGTGGCGAGAGAAGGGCGGCGATTTGATATTTATTACAATGATAGACTTGTATTGTCAAAGCGTGTTCAGTATGTGATTGCCTCACAAAGTGCGACCTCCCCGATTATCGCAGGCGATCCTTTATTAAATGGTAATATAGCCCACGTCTTAATTAGCTCGGCTAAATTTACGGCAAATGACGTGGCAAATACGTATATAAATAAGGCGGATACAAATGGCGAACCATTTCTGTCTGAAGATTCAAACTTAATAAATACTATCACACATATGTCACCGTTTTGTAAAGATGGATCGTGTATTAATGGGCCTGTTATAAAGCCTGCCTCTCCTTTGATGGATTGGCAAACAAACTACGCCTAGTAATATTCTTGGTAGACTTCAGAAGTATATCAATGGAGTCCTTAGCTCAGGTGAGCCAGATGACAAGAAGTTTTGGAGGAGTTGTTGTTTTAATCTTAGGAGCTGTTGCTCTTTATTATCTCTATGAGTTTTTGTTCACATCGAACGGAATGGCCACAACGTCACTTATCACGACATCGATCGCAGGAAATACGGCGATGAAGGATTTATTGCCCATTTCACCGCCCTATGAAGGTGGCGAATATTCCGTTTCCTTCTGGATGTATGTTACGGCATTTAATAAGGATTTACTTGGCAAGCACAAGCATATCTTAGAAATCAAGGGCACCAATAAGTCTATGATGGTTGTTGGCTTAGGATCCATCACAAACACATTAATCGTTCGCGTAAATACTTACACGGGCAGCAGTCCCACGAGCGACCCGTTATCTAGTGCGAATATTCCAAAGTTGTTTGACACGAAAGTATATAATTCCGGTTTGACAGAAAATCTCGAACTCTGCGACCTCCCTGAGGTACAGCTCCAGAAGTGGGTCTCTGTTGCTGTTGTCTTGAGCGGAAAGACATGCGATGTGTATATGGACGGCAAGCTGACGCGTTCTTGTGTGCTACCCAACTTCTACCGTGTTGACTCAACGGGTGTCAAGATGAAGTTGCTGGATTACGGTGGATTTGAAGGATATCTCGGCGATGTGTCGACCTATAACTATGCCCTCAACCCCGACCAGATCTATAGAATGTATATGACGGGCCCGACGGACAATCAGTCAAGCTTCTTGAGCTGGATCCAGAACATCTTCGATGTCAAGGGACAGCTCAGCATAAGATACCCGACACCCGCTGTTCAGTATGCGACTACACAGGTTAACCTTCCTTAAAGAGTTTATATGAGTATACAAATCGCTAGTTGTTTGTTCCATAAAATTAACAACTAACGGTAGAGATGTCAGACACGCTGAATTCAGGTTCAGATTCAGGAATACTAGGATTTGTTACAGGAAAAGGATTCTTCCAACAGCTTCTGTTTGTCCTGGTGTTATTAACACTGCTTTTCTTTCTTTTTGTAACGGTTGAATATCTAACGGTTTCTTTTATGAGACTTGGAAGCAAAGCGGTCCAGCTCATGCCTTATACGGTTTCCGCGGAAGATAAGCAGTATGTATTAAGACAGGATCTTAATAAGTTTCCTGACGGAAAGCTAATCCCCTTATCGGACAATGAGAGAACAGGCGTGGAGTTTAGTTATAGTTTCTACTTATACGTGAACCCGTCGACGTTCACGGGCGACGACACGCTAAAACACGTATTTCACAAGGGATTTGTAACACCCTGGCCTCTAATGGGCCCCGGTGTCTTCGTGAAGGGAGACTCAAACACCCTTCGCATCGTGATGAATACCCACCAGAACCCGATGACATATGTTGATGTTGAGAACATCCCTGTGAGAAAGTGGTTCCACTGTGTTCTTGTCTGTAAAAAGAACAGCCTTGAAGTTTATATCAACGGAAATCTAATTAAGAAGTTGCCGTTTGAAGGAACACTTCCTTACCAGAATTTCCAGGATTTAATCATGTTTAGCCCTCTCAAGTATACATTGAGCAAAACACAGGTTGCCTCGCTAGCCAATGTAGGTCTACGAGGAGATACTCTCCGATTCGAGGGAGCCTTTAGTGGAAGTCTAAGCAATCTCACCTATTTCGCCTATGCGATCTCCTACACGGAGATCCAGGCCCTCACGACAGCGGGTGTCTCAACAAAGACACTCACGAAGTCACAGGACATGCCTCCCTACCTCACGGACACGTATTGGACGTCCACCTACCAGCAGCAAAACTAAAGTATATCTGTATCCTATCTAAATCCTTCTACCCTTTCTTTTAGTAGAGCAAGAGAAGAATGACAGGCGGCGGATTGTTAGCACTTGTGGCCTATGGATCTCAAAACGTTCTTTTGAGCGGAAATCCTGAAATGACATTTTGGTATAAGACCTATCGGCGGTATAGTCACTTCAGCCAGGAATCCGTCACAATGGCTTTAGAAGGCCCAAATGAACTTTTCTGGAATCAGCCGATAAAACTCCGACTAAAGCTCCAGCGTGTAGGAGATCTGGTCAGTGATCTTTATTTCACTTTTCGAATTCCGGATATTTATAGCAAATACCAAACGCCCCGCAACTTTCAACACGAATATCAATGGGTTCGGTATTTGGGAGCGGCCATCATACAGAACGCCGCCTTTTACGTGGGAGGCCAGAAGATCCAGGAGTTTGATGGGGCGTATCTTCTGGCGAAGGCCTTGGTCGACTATGATCCGAATTCATTCGAGAAATGGAGAGTTCTAGTGGGAGATGTTCCTGAACTCACAACTCCTGCGACTGGTGTCTGGGCAACACCGTCAGGTGGATATCCTACTGTTCGTGAGAATCCATCGGTCGCCCTGGGCTCACAGTCCAATCGCCCGTCCATCTTTGGTCAAGATATCCATGTGCCTTTATCATTCTGGTTTTCAGATTCGTCGTCGCAGGCTCTTCCTTTAGTGGCCCTCCAGTATCACGACTGCGAGGTTCAATTGACCTTGAATCCGATTCAAGATCTATACACAGTTCTCGATGTATCAGGAAATCGCGTAAATCCGAACTATCAATTACTTTCAAGCACGTTAAATATTCAGAAGAATATGCCAGACTATGTAACACATAGTGAGACGGATCTTGACTGGCGGAACTTCGCAGTCGACTGGGGCTCGAGCATGCCTCCTTTGAATGGATGGTTTCTAAATCCGAGACTCCAGTGCACCTATGTCTATTTGCCCGAAGAAGAACGAAAGACATTCGCAACACAACCCTTATCGTATCTAATTCCCCAAACAACAATCTATCAGTTTCCTGGTCTCTATACTCGTCAGACTCTCGATTTGTATACGCACAATCCAATTAGTCGTCTAGTCTTTGCCCAGAGACGAAGTGATACGTTGCCGAACAGAAACGATTTTGCTAATTTTACAAATTGGTTTAATTATCCGACGGCTCCTTTTGTCCCAACTCCTACCATAGCAAATTCAAGTGGTCTTTTGTTGCCCCAAGGCCAACAAGGAATTCTTAGAGCTTTACGTATTCTGTGTGATGGAAATGAAATCCAGGAAGAGAAACGGATTGAGTATTTTACAAAGATTGTGCCCTGGAAATCATTACAGGGCCAGCAACAGTCATATACATCGATTACAATGCCTGTTTACAACTTTGCCCTCCATTCACCGTCAACGCAGCCGTCTGGTTCTCTAAATGCGAGCCGCATTAAGAACTTTCAGGTTGAAGTCGATGTCTTTCCTCTGCCTTTAGATACAAATTACGTGTATAATCTGACAATCTATGTAGACAGTCTGAACTTCTTTATTGTAGAAGGTGGCATGGGTGGCGTCAAATATGCCTTGTAAAAATTGAAGCTTGTTTGCGTATATACAGCGTTAACTATACCATACACAATGATGACCTACGTTGGAATTGGAAGTTGTCCGCATGCGTCTACTCTTGAGGAGCTGACCGATGAGTGGGACCAGATTCTTCCTGTCTTCATTCGAGAGTCAAAAGCAACAATCTTTCATTATGATCCTGCTTTTGAGTATAAACAAGAGTTTATGAAGCAGTATTTTGAGGCCAAGGGGTTTACTAGCGTGGATCCGTTCCATTGGACCACTGATAAGCTCGATGTAACTCTGTATCCAAAGAGATTTGAACATCCAGATGATGACCATATTCTTGAAGAGTTTGCGGAGGAGGCTATTAGGACAAACACAAAACTGGTTGTCCAGGAGTTTACAGGTGGATCTCTAACAGAGTTACTCAAGGCCACCTACTCAAAGACATCCTCAAAGGCTAGTTTCAAACGTAATGTTCTCTTTGACATTTCGTATGGAACTAATTGTCATTGTATGACAAATATGGTGAAATATAAGCCACTCTATGATGAGAGGGGTGATTTCATTAACTTTCTTCTCTACAAAGAGACTGACATCAAAAATAGTATTGGTCTATCTCCTGAACTGAATGATCTAATCAAGAACTACTTTGTAAAACAGTATCTTAGTGTAGTGAATCAGCAGGTGGATTATAGGAGACGTATAAAGGGAGACACGGTGTTATTTGCCTGTGAAGGATATGGCGACACATCGACACCTGATGAAATCATGTCATATCTTAAGAGCAAAATGCTACCTCTTCTTGATATCTTTGATTCTCTTGGAATGATGACTTCCCAGAAATGGGGTCAAGTCTGGAATCTCTTTGAGATGTATAGGTCATATAATATGTATGATTGGAATACTACGATGGCCAAGATAGTTAATTAGAAATCTAAAGGTATAGATAGATAGAATGACGACGGACTATACAATTGTAATTCCTTCGTATAAAAGACAAAAGATTCTTCAAGAAAAGACATTAACAACTCTAAAGAAATATAAGATCCCGAAGGAGTCTATTTATGTTTTTGTTGCGAATCAGGAAGAATATGACATTTACAAGGAGTTCCTGGATCCCAGCACATACGGCCACCTCGTTGTAGGAGTTCCTGGCCTCGCACATGTCAGGAACTTTATTTCCAACTATTTCCCGAAAGGAAAGAAATTGGTGAGTTGCGATGACGATATTCGCGGCTTCATCGAGTTTGATGCCACGATGAAACGCAAGGAAAAGGAACTTGTAAGTCTGAAGAAACTCATTGAACGCGGCTTCAAGGAATGTAAGGAAAAGGGTGCAAATCTCTGGGGCTTATATCCCTCTGCGAATGGATTCTTTATGAAAGATACGGTTAGTTATGATTTGAAGTTCATTATTGGTAATTTCTTTGGATACACTAATTTTAAGAATGAACGTCAGCTCACGGTTACGAGTGGCCCCAAAGATGACTATGAGCGGAGTTTATTATTTTTTAAGGAGGATGGTGTCGTTGTCCGATTGAATTTCGCCGCCGCCAAAACATCCATCTATACAACACCTGGAGGACTTCAGGATGGAAAACGTCTCACCCGAGTTCGCAAGGATGTCCAAGGTCTCTTAAAGAAGTATCCTGAATATGTTGTTCCTAATCCTAGGCGAAAGGGGCCGTTTCCAGAAATTCTTCTCCGTAATAAAACACGTAAAAATGATAAAGAACCTAAGTAGAAATGAACGTGCTTGATTCCATATCAAGAGGTGTTGATTCGGCAACTTACAATCCTGAAGCAGAAAAGGCCGCTGCGACACGCGATGCCGCGGCCTCGACATCCAAAGCCGCCTTTAAGAAACTCCTTGATCAAGTGAAACAGGATATGGATACGCTTGTAACCAATAAACAAATGACAAGTATATCATTGGCCAAGTTTGATGAGCTTATTAAGACAAACACAGACCTTATTACAACGATCGCAACAGGGGCTGTTTGGGATCAACGAACGCAGTTACTCAAAGATACAGAGGCCGATCTAACCGCTTTTAATACTGCCTTATACAATCTTGAGTATATCGCAAGAACAGGCCCTATAGTCCTTGATGACATGGATAAAAAAGAAAAAGGGAAAGTGACGACGGATACCATGAAATTAATGAAAGCTTTTTTTATAGATCTTGATACATACAATAAGGCTTCTGTTACGCAGAAAACAATTGATTTACAGCAGAAACTTCTTAAAACAAAGGCAGGAATAACAAATAGTATCCCGCCGCCTTATTTAAATCTCATACTGGATCCAACAAATGAAAAGGCTGCGAATGAGGCAAAGGCACTGAATGATGCCGCACAAAAAGTAAAAGACCAAGAGTTTAATGTAACTCGTTTAGCAACAACAACATCAAATATTGCGATTCAGGTTATCTCCTCTCTTCTGTATGTCACGTTTTGCCTAGTCGCAGGAATGTTATGTGCGAATGACGCGATTGGTCGTGAAATCCCTTATCGTGTCTTATATTTCATCTATGGATTTATTTTTGCTCCTGTTGTTCTTATCTATTATTTGTATAAATGGTTCAATGATGATAGTCCTAAGATCTATCGTCTTCTTCCTATCTACACTACAGTATCCGATAGCACATTAGGACGATACTTCTTCTATCCGTTTACATATAAGGAAGATAAGATGGCAATGGATGCATATGCGGATTTTATGAAGGAATCTGCGAAACTCGTGGGTGGGTCGGCAGAGGCAAAGGCATCCGCAGAGGCGGCTGCGAATGTAAACGCGGGCAAATTAATGAATGGTGTGAAGAGTTTACATCTTGGTTCTGTTGCGACAGAAACAGCGGCGACAAATAAAATTATGAACGCGATGGAAGGCCTAAGAGTTAATAAGTAATATAATGTAGAAAGGCAAGGAATATGAGCACACAGAATGACTATCCCTTTGTTTCAGTGATCACACCCACGTATAATCGTCGTCGTTTTATTCCTTCCCTAATCAAATGTTATGAAAGCCAGGACTATCCAAAGGACAGAATGGAATGGATTATCTTAGATGATGGCCAGGAGAAGGCAGAGGATCTCTTTGAAGCCATCAAAGAGAGAATTCCTAATATTCGCTATATCTACATGGAGGATAAACTCCTGATTGGCGGAAAGAGAAATATTCTGAATAAGGAAGCGAAAGGGGAAATCATCGTGGCAATGGACGACGATGACTTTTATTTTCCATGCCGTGTATCTGCGGCAATAAAAGCATTTAAGCAGAAGCCCAACGTCGAGTTAGCGGGTGCCTCAGAGGTCTATATGTATTATTCGGACAATAAAGAGATCTGGAAGCTTGGCCCGTATTCGCCCACGCATGCGACGAATGGGACAATGGCATTCCGATCATCCTATGCGAAGACGCATACGTATGATGATATCGTGACGCATTCAGAGGAGCGTTCTTTTCTAGATGACTACAAGAACCCAATGATTCAGTTGGATCCGATGAAGGTCATGTTGGTCATGAGCCACAGTGAGAATACATTTGACAAGAAGAAAATGCGTGAACAAAAGCAACCGAATCCGTTTGTAAAAAAGACAACGTTGAAGTTGGGCGACTTCATCAAAGACAAGGAACTCTTTGATTTTTTCTCAAACGCGTAAACAAAGACAAAGACCTAGACCTAAACATTTGTCTTTTGTCTTGTTCAGAAGACAACCAATGGCCTACGATCCGATAGGAAAATTTGTGTCTGTTTTAAATGAGGCGTATAAGGGGTCATTGGCCTCTGATGCGACTCAGTGTGATCAACCTGCTGAAATCCGTATTCCTCTACGGTCGCACCAGAAGGCAATTTTATATTCGATGGCTCAGCGTGAAAGCAAAGTATCTGTCGGCATGGACTTATGTGGTGCCAAGTTGTTTAGTCGTTTTTCTTTTTTAGGCGATGGTGTAGGTGTGGGCAAGTCTCTTATGGTGCTGGGCCATATCGCACGGCTAAAAACTCTGCCTACATTACCGCCTATTCCCCATCTAGACCAGAATAGTTCATCACAATTGTATAGTCTTCGTGATAATCTATTTGCGCGTGATCTATCGGACTCTGCGTGTTTAATTGTTGTCCCGCATACATTGTATCGGCAGTGGCAGACATATATAAAAGAACAGACATCTCTGACGTTTCTAGGTGTTCAGACAAAGAGTGTTCTTCAATCAGATACTCTTATACGTAAATTAAAAGAGGTCGATGTGGTTCTTGTCTCAAATACGTTGTATGGCAATCTTCAAGATCTAGCCGATGCGAATCGGTTGATTTGGAAGCGTGTCTTCTTTGACGAGGCAGATACGATTCATATTCCGTCGACGAGGCCGAGGGCGACAACACGGTTTACGTGGTTAATTTCTGCCTCATGGGCAAATCTCTTATTTCCGAATGTCACGCAATATATTACAAATGTCTATTTAAATACGGTGCCTACGAACCCCCTATTAGATGACGCATTAAAGCACCAACTACATATATTAAAGACACAATCTCCTACACATGGGGCCTATGTCTATATGCGGTATCTTGTTGTGAGTTCCACCTTTTTCCGTGATTTTGTAGGAACAAATAATTCATTAAGAGGAAATCTAGTCATGCGGTGTCGTGACGAGTTTGTGCGGGAATCTATTACTCTACCGCCGATCAATATACGGAATATACTTTGTAGGCCGTCGATACTTCAACAGGTGGTTGCGAATGCGATCCCCGCAGACGTGAGAAATCTTCTTCAGGCAGGTGATATTAAAGGGGCACTCGATTCGCTCGGCGTGAAGCCCGAAGAGCCAATGTCTTTGATTGCGGCAGTGACTGAAAATAGAATTAAGGAACTGACTCGTTTGCGTCTAACGTTTACGTTCAAGTCGGCCCTAGAGTATGCGACACCGCAGGCAAAGGAGGCTGCTCTTAAATCACTTAAGGAAAGAATAAGTAGTCTCGAGGAACAAATTAAGGGTCTGAAGGAGCGGATTGAGAATTACAAGACGGAGATCTGTCCCATCTGCTTTGACGAGCCGCAGACTGCGACACTGACACAGTGCTGTAATCGGATTTTCTGCGGATCATGTATCTTGACGAGTTTGACGAGGGCGACCACGTGCCCTCTCTGTAGAACACAGATTAGTGCCTCAGGTCTACGTGCGGTTGCGGCGGGGCCTGTTCCTTCCGTAACGGCAGATGTAAAGGCCGAAGAGCCGCAGCTCTTGAAGAAGACCGAGCAGCTCATCCAGTTACTCAAAACAAATCCTAAGGGAAAGTTTCTAATCTTTAGTCGGTTTGACAATCCGTTTATTCAATTAAGCCAGGAAATCGAGGCGATGAATCTGACGGTGAAGCTGGTGCGGGGAAATAAGGATGTTATCGCACAGACTCTTAAAACATTTCAGAAGGGTGATACAAATGTTCTACTCTTGAATTCTCTACAGGCGGGCGCGGGCCTGAACATCACGGCAGCGACCCATGTGGTTCTTCTTCACGCGATGACACACGAGGAGGAGAAGCAGATTTTGGGTCGTGCGTATCGTTTGGGTCGCACAGAGCCTCTGGACGTTATCCGTCTTCTACACCCAGACGAGATGGTCCACGCACAGCAATAAAATCTTGTTTATAAGTATAGAAACAAATGCCTACGTATGAAGTTAATGGAGTGAATAATAGTATGCGGCCAATGAGGTATAGAACATCTGATGGCAAATATTGGGATGTTAGGAATCCTAGCACTCTTATTAATTTAAACAATGGAAGAAAGGTGAAATATGAAAATTTTTATAGAATGTATAGTAAAAAGGGTAAAAACTCTAATATCTTAAAGATGCGTGCTTCCACACGTAATAATAACAAGATGAATGCTGCTCCTATGGCAAGTGTTGCCAATAATAACAATATGTCAAATCCGTTAAATAGAGTAAATTCAACATTATTTAAGAGAAGTAAATTTTCTAGAAAGAACCGTCGGTCAACGCGTAAGAACCGTCGCACAACAAGAAAATATAATGCCTAAATAGAATAAATGTCTACTAGACAAACTTTAAGGCGAGGAAAAAACCGTCGCAGCAGACGTAAGACTTTTCGTTCAATGCGAACCAAGAAAGGGGGAGCAGACTGTTTTACATATGATGATCAGCAGGAGCAGTTTGAATATAATAAGAAATATCTAGCTATACCCAAAGGGCCTGAAAATGGTATAACCAATCAAACTCAGTATGGAAAAAAATTGTCATTTAAAGGATTTGAAGGATGGTATGCTGGCTTCTATATAGGACGCGGGCCAACTAAATATTTAAGATTTAGAGTGGATAGCCCCGAAGATGAAGATGTTATAAGAAGACAAAAAAGTGGCGAACCGTTTGTAGCGTCTTCAAATCCTTCTAGTAAATATACAAATTTACAGGTATCTTCGATGACGAGTAGTGCTTTTTTTCAAATGAGTAAACAAGAGACTGCGGCTCAGTATAAATTCTGCCCTTTGGAATAAAAATTGAACAGCCGCGAGCTATCAAAGCAGGCAGACAAAATGACCGACACTACAACTCCAACACCTCTTTGGGATGTGCCTACGCCGTGGATTACGCCAACAACAAACGGGATGCATATTCTTTACAAGAACTGGACTAACTTTCTGGACAACATGCCCCAGAAGAAGTTCAAGCCATATATCATGACATCTTGGTCATGGAAAGACAATGATCTACAGCTTGTCTTTAATACACTCACTTCGCGTGGCATTTCAATTACATACATTGAAATGCCAGTTAAGCACGAGGAGGAACCTCTTATTCGGGCCTGGATTAAGCGTCACATATCGCAGTTCTGGAACATCTAAGGCAGCAATGTCTTCAGGGCGATATTTCTCAAGCGACGGATTTTATCTGTTTTTTGGTCAGGCTTCTCTGCCTCCTTATGGCAAACAAGAGGGATAATGTGAACAGGCATCGAATCGCGATCGGCAATCTCGCACATGAATTTCCAGGAGTTAAAAATGGCCGATTGTTTCGTCAAGACAGGAGTATACCGCAACGCCTCGGATGTAGTGAGACTGTGTGCCGATGAAAGAGGTGCCTCTTGGGATAGACGAAGGCTCGGAATTTTGAGTTTCAAGTCTTGGGATAAAGGAAGCAGATTCCAGCACTGGTGGAAGAACGCCCAGAAATCGGCACGATCACTCTTACAATAGGCAGTATAGAGGGATGTATAACAACGCCATCCTTCTTCTGTGTTTCCTTTGGAAGCAAGAATACGATCATTGATATTCTCAATCATGACGAGCCCTGCGAGGTTTGCCTCATGGCTTTCAATGTCTAAGTCTACAAACGGATCCCATTCATTCCATAGAGTCCACCACGCGATCGGTAGAATGCCCTCAGGAATCTCGCTCATTTCGAACGGAGCCTCTAGGCCTGCGACTTGACGCTGTAGAAGACGAAGATCCCCCTGGACCTTTTTAATTGCGTCATCGGAGCCGAGAGTTCTGCCTAGCCATGCCTCCACTTGCGTTTTGTCGGCCTCGCCAATCGGAATCGTCAGACAGAGTTTAGAAATCTGAATGAGATTTCTCGAGTCGAGAGTGTTACTGATTAGAATTAAAGGAGTTGTATCCTGGTTCGGTTTCCATCCACGCAAAAAATCTAGGAGTTCCTTTAATCCACCTTTCTCGCCCTGGCTCAGTCCATCAATCTCATCCAGAATAATGCCTATCCCACCTCTCTTACCCGTCTCAAGCATCGTTACAATGCCTCCCTCTTTCAACAAAGGCAGAATCAACTTACGAAAGGATGTTCCACTCCGTGTATGACTGGCATTGTATTCAATGATTTTCAGTTGTCTCTCTTTTAAGACACGATGGGCCATTGTTGTTTTCCCAACACCAGGTTCTCCATATAAAAGAACAGCTGCGTGTGAAGGCTTTTCTAGCCACGCCTTGATTTTACTCTCCGCCCCTGGATGTAGACAAATTGTTTTGTCTATATGCGTTGGCGACCACATAGTTTACCCTATCTTTCTTCTGTTTAGATACCAATAGCCGAAAGAAGAAGGCGACTGATACCGACCATAATAACACCACTATAATGATTCTGTGTGACTGTAATTGTATCGAGAATGAATTTACATGACGGGCTTCCCGCAGTGATAAGGCCCTGGAGATATCCATAGACGCCATCGGGAACGCAGACGGTATGATAGGCTTTCACGGCCCCGAAGTGTGTTGAATAGACCATGAAGGTTGAAAGAGATAGCTTCGCAGCCTCTTTAAAACCCGGACTTACCGTAATCGCCTTGATTGAAGCCAAGAGAGACTCTAGCATTTTAAATACCTACTGCTTTTACTCATAAATTAAAAATAAACAATTTTACTAACACTTCTTTTCCTCTGTTGAATCTTTTTGCCCGTCTGTTCTTGGAACAAACGAGGGGCTCTGGCAGGAAACACCATCATAAATGCCCTCCCATGTTACACCCTTATCCTTACACTCCTGGCACAGAGCATTTAATCTAGCCGAGCCTTTCTTGTCCTGAGAAAGATTAAAGGTATATCTAGAGTCAGACACATTGATCGGGTCGATGAATTTCTTTATACCATTAGAACTCTTGCTTACACCTATTAAATCAACACAGACCATTACATTCTTCCCACTAACTTTTGTCGAATAGAGGGATAAGAAATCAGGGCAGAGATTAATAACAGGCGGCCACGAGGTAGAATTAAATTTGCTGGCCCGAAGAACATTACCTGAAAACCAACGTAAGCCGTAGAATGTAAAGATTAAAATGGCTCCAACGAGGAACAATAGTCCTCCGAGTGTTCTATGGCTTTGGATAAGGAAGACGACTCCTCCTAAACAGACACCAACTGCGATAAATATATAAAGGAAGAACCAGTAATCCATCTCTATCTTCTACTTGATGGTCTTTTTTTGGAGAGACGAATCGTTACTCTAAAAAAAGGTTTGAAAACGGTATATGTAAAATAAAGTCTTTACATTGTGCGGACGACAGGGGCAGCCTGGCCGTTGCCCTCCCAGCCGAGCTCAATGTAGCCCGAGAGGTAGTCGACGTTCGGCACCGTGGCCTGGTTACCCTCAACGCCGAAGGTGGACGTCGTGGCCGTATTCGGGACAACCAGCTGGACCTTGCGGAACACACGGCCTGAGGAGACAAGCGTCTTGCCCAAGTCACGGAGCTTGCCCGCGCCAGGGCCGTTGATGGAGGAGGCATAGCGAGTGCCGAGGGAGACGCCGCCAGGGTTGCCGGCCGTTCCAGCAATAACGTTCACGGCCCAGCCAGCCGTGGCTAATACACCCGTGGTGACGTTCAACGAATTGATGCCACCAGGGTAAAGGAGGGATGACACGGGCATGAAGTTACGCGAGTCCGCAGGGATTGACTTGAGGCCGTAGGGGATGGACGTCATTTGCTTCTATACTTAGACTAATTATTTTTTTAGAGAGGCAAATCGTAACTCTAAAAAAAGCTTTGAAAACTGTATGTGTAAAGTAAACTCTTTACATGGTGCGGGCGACGGGGGCACCCTGGGCGTTGCCCTCCCAGCCGAGCTCGATGTAGCCCGTAAGGTAGTCGACGTTCGGCACCGTGGACGTGGCACCCTCAACGCCGAAGGTGGACGTCGTGGCCGTGTTCGGGACAACCAGCTGAACCTTGCGGAACAAGCGGCCGGATGATAAGACCGTCTTGCCCAAATCACGGAGCTTGCCCGCGCCAGGGCCGTTGATGGAGGACGTGTATCTCGAGCCCTGGGAAACACCCGCAGTGTAGACAGTCGGATCTCTGGCCCACAGGGCCTGGGCAAAAGCACCTGTGGTTGTGTTCAGGGAGTTGATGCCCGCTGAACCGTTGGCACCCGTGGTGGCATAGGTGAGGGATGACACAGGCATGAAGTTACGCGAGTCCATAGGGATTGACTTGAGGCCGTAGGGAATGGACGTCATTTGATTCTATACTTCTTATTTAGAAAATAATCTATATTCAGAGACAGAGACAAATGAATACGAACACAAATTTTGCGGACTTTGAACTCCCCTTGACAAATCCGGACAGTTACAAAGGTCAGAATGGGCGTGTGAATCTGGAGGAAAGACCAGGTGCCGGTGGTCAGACATCTTTGAACTTTCCCGGATATAAACATCAAACGGCCGTTGAAGGAAATTTCGAAACGGATATGTTACGAGGAAACTGGGAAACGACGCCGGTAAGCAAAGGTTTTTTCAGCCCGGAGAACATACGAGTTGTTCAGAATAGCATTCGTCGGTATGTCTTTGAAAAGAGCCAGCCAAAAGGATATGTTATTGACGACCAGTCTGCCGATGAATTAAAAATAATCATGAGGGCTATTTTTTATCAGTATGGAAAGAATTTGCCGTTTAACATCTCAGGGCAGATCGCAGACTTGAATCAGCTCGTGGTGAATTGGTCTGCTCCTCATATTCTGTCCGCCGTTGATCATTATTATTATTATTTAAAGGATATCAGCAATCTGCCGATACCGATGGCTCAGCCGCAGAATCTCAGTCGGGCAGGATCTAAATCAATGCCTCTCAATCAGTTCGTCTAGCCTTTACAGTTGCCTTCTGCTTCTTAGGTCCAGTGCTGCTGGCCTTCTCACGCGTTAACTGCATTGTATCCCACGCTGTCTTGAATGCCTCTAGGTCCTCAAGCCAGAGAGCAGACGCAGTTGTATCGCGGAGAGACTCATAGGCCATGCGGGCCTTGAGAACAGTCGTCTCCGCTTCCTTAATCGCAGACGCCTTTACGCGGTCCATACGTAGCTTCAATAGATATTCATAAGCATCCACCGTATCGGGAAAGCTCGGGTCGGAAATCGGAGGCAAGTTATTCTTAATCATGGCCTCCACAATCTGTTCATCTTCGGCCTTCCGGAGGTCCATGGATCCATCAAGGACCAGTCGGAGAAACCTCGCCTTCGCATCAGCTTCCAGGGCCTCCTTCTCGAGACGACTCATCTCTCGCACCCTCCTTGTCTCATACGCAGCCAGGCGAGGCACATAGAAGGCCTCCAGCATATCGCCGATCGTTGAGAACTTCACAATTCGCATCTGTGTATCGAAACACGTCATGTTGGAGAGCTTCCATGACGTGGTTAGCTTAAACCGCTTCTCAAACTCGGCAATGTCAGCCTTGATATCCTCATAATAATCATTTTCCATGTAAAGAACGAAACGGACAGTATCGTCATCATACAGATCATCGAATGACTTCATGACGGGCTTACCGTCATCGCCGTTTGCGTTGGTTCCGTCACCACTACAGAGTGAATCAAGGAAGACCTTATAGTCCTTTGTCCAGGTGCCAACGGGCAACTCTGTGATGGTCACTGTCCTCTTTGTATCGTCAAGAGTATAGAGGCCCTTGGTAATCCAAGTATCCTCATTGTGTGCGAGAACAGGCCCCTTGAATCCGAACCACCAGGGCTTCAAGGACAAGCCTGCGAGAGAGGTTTTATACCCGCTGATACGCTGTTCGAGCAAGGATACAATCTCGGATGGATTGTGAGGAGGAATATCCGTGCTGAATCCCGTGCCGATGCCGACTGAGCCATTGATCGCCAGAAGAGGAACAGACGGTAGATAGTTCTCGGGCTCAACAGGCACACCGTCATCCTCAGTATACTTTAGAATCGCCATATCTTCCTTGTGAAAGAGGACATCCACGATATGCTCGAGGTGGGTATGGACATATCGCGGCGAAGCGGAATCCTTACCACCGAGAAGTCGAGATCCAAACTGTCCAATCGGAACAAGCAGATTGATATTATTGGATCCAACAAACGTCTGTGCCATGCCGATAATCGTCATATTCAGAGACGCCTCGCCGTGGTGATAGGCCGCGTGCTCTGAGACGTATCCTGCGAGCTGTGCGACACGCACTTCCTGTCGAAGGCCCCGCTTCAGGCAACCATACAGGATCTTTCGCTGCGACGGCTTCAAGCCATCCATCAGATGCGGCAAGGAGCGAATATTATCTGCGTTACTGAAATGAATGAGTTCGTTATTGACGAAGCTGGTGTAGTCAACACATCCCTTGGCATTCACCGATGCCATTCGCTTCGGGTCATAGGTTCCGAGCCACTTCTTACGGTCATCTGATCGCTTCTTACTGAACGCGAGTGACATCGACTCATCGGTCTCAAGATCCCATGTATACTTGATCTCCTGGAGACGCTCGAACCACTCACGAGCCTCTGCGGGTGTGCTGGTGCCCAATCCCTTGTAATACTTCAGCTTCCATCCAGGACCAGCGGTCTGATTCCATGTATCAAATTCGGGCTGCGAATAGAACGAACGTGTCTCGGAGCGACGCGTTGCCTTCAGAAGTGGCGTTGCCAAGGAGCAGATGAAGTTGATTTGCATGAGAGACGGCCACTCCGTGTGAAACAGATTCATCAGAAGTCCCTTGATGTGGGCTCCATCCAAATCCTGATCCGCCATGACCATGATGCGTCCATAGCGTAGATCCTTTGTCGTCGAATACTTGCGGCCCTGCTCCAATCCGACAATCTTCTTAATCGCAGTGAGTTCCTCGTTCTGGTTGAATTTGAGCTGACTGATATCCTTTACATTTAGCATCTTGCCTTTGAGGGGAAAGACACCCCATCGCTCACGACCGACAATCTTGAGACCTGAAATCGCGGAGGTCGCAGCTGAATCTCCCTCCGTCAAGATAAGTGTACACTCGGACGACTTTGTCGTGCCAGCCCACAGAGCATCCTCAAGCTTAGGAATACCCCTGATCGTCTTCTTTTTCGCGCCGTCCGTCTTCTTGGCCTCCTTCGCAGCCTTCGCTTCGACAATGCTTTGGGCTTCCTCGAGAAGACCAATCTTGACGAGTGTGTCGCAGAATTTCGGTGAGCACTTGAAGACTGAGCCAAACTTGTTGGCGGGCGTCGTTAGACACTCCTTTGTCTGTGAATCAAAGGACGGATTCACAATAGTTGCGTTAACGAAGAAGAGAACTGCGTCCTTCAGCTGCGACGGCTTGACCTCAATCTTCTTCTTCTTGGCGATTTCGCAGAAATCAGTGAGGATATGGCGAGTGACCGTTTCCACGTGCTTACCGCCCTTTTTAGTGTTCACGCCGTTCGCGAATGAGACATGGCGTTCATCGTGCGTATCGTCATCATCGAATAGAGACCGTGTGAGGACTGCGGCAACAGCCCAACGCTCACCACACTGCTCAAAAGCGATGGAGGCCTGGTCCTTCACAAAGAGATGCGTGAACTTCTCGAAGGTGTTTGTTGGAACAACCTGTCCCTGCCAGGAGACCTTTACATCCTTGCCGCCGAGTGCGGCGAGTTCAATTGCCCTTGTCTGAAGAACATTCATCATATCCTTCATGGAAAGGCCAACAAACCGCGTGAGGTCGGGCTGGAAGGTGATGCGGACAAAGCCCTTGGAAGCCTTGTCCTTTGTAATGGACGGCTTAGAACACGTTGACATGTGGTTCAACCATGTCTGCTGATATTTGAGACCAGCCTTCGTGTCACGCGTCTCTACAATAAACTTGTCACTGAAGATATTCGCGAGCTTGGCTCCATATCCATTCTTGCCTCCGACAATCTTCTCCTCGTCTTTGTTGTAGTTGCCGCTGGTGAGAAGATGACCAAAGATGAGCTCAGGGGCATAGACCTTATACTCAGAGTGCTCCTGGATAGGAATACCGTCACCGTCGTTCTCTACGACAATCTGAAAGTGACCGTCGACGTCTGAGGCGGAGATTTCAATATGCTTTACGGGAGTCTTATCCTTCTCCGACTGAGAACGGATAAGTGCGTCACGAGCATTGACTACAATCTCATCAAAGAGCTTGTAGAAACCAGGATTGAAAGCCACTTGTCTGTGAACCATCTTTCCCTTCTCTGCGTCATAGACCCATCGGAGTTCCGCATGAGTTTCCACAGAACCAATGTAGGTATCTGGAAGCTCAAGGATGTGATCCCGATGGGTTAGACGCTTATACTGATCGGCGGTGGATGCCATTGTTTTTCCTGCTGGGCAAGGGGGGGGCCTTGTGAATCAATTTTGGCCAGCTGGTCTTTTTCTATAGACTATAATAGACTAGATGGCGGCTCAGCCTTTATCCTATACAGATCTTTTGTATAAGGGACCTTCTTCTGGGGCAGGCTCAAATCTTCAGGTTCAGAATGATTTGATTTTAAGGCCGCGGATTGGTGGCTCTAGAGGTGGCTTCTATCCCAGTATAATGAAAGGGGTGGTTGACGGAGGAGTTTACCTCGCACCTTTAGCTGCCCTTACAGGTAGAAGGATGTTCACTCGTAAAAATGGCGGGGGCAAGAAAGAGAACTGGGCTAGAAATCGTGGAGAGGCAAAGGTTTCTTTAGAACGATACGGCAAACCCTCTGCGGTGAATGTAAATAAGTATGCCGCACTGAAGCGTAAGGATACACGAAAGGCAGCTGACTTTAAGAGAGCTTTTATCCAGAGAAAGGGACTTATTGTAGTCAAGGAAGGAAAGAAGCCTCGTAAGGAACAGAAGAGACCAACAAATAAGGCACTTGAGGCGGAGTATAAGAGAGTTCAGTCTAGACGTGCTCCTCGGGCTAAGTGGGCCAATCAGGTTCACGCGGCGAGTGAAACTCTCAAGCAGTTCAAGAAGAAGAATCCTGGAATTAAGAGATTCAAGGGTAACTTTATGACACTCGCTTCTCTAAGACGGTTAGGTATGGACGAAAAGGAGTTTTTTCAAAAATACAAGACACTGAAACTCCCTAATTCGGCTGAATTAGAGTCGGACTCAGTCTCTCCTCCGATGCGTGCTACGTCTAGACGGCGTGCTCGTTCCCCACCGTCTGCGTCTCCTCCTTCTCGTTCCCCTCCTAAACAACCCAAGGGAACAAAGAAGAATGAACACAAGGATCGTGCTCTCAAGACTCTACGCAACCTTAAAAAGACATATAAGAATGGATTAACCCGAGTTCCTGGAAACTGGGCGAAGTTAGCCACTCTGTATCGTAAAGGCGATGTAAGAGGCCAGCAGGAGTTCTTGAGAAGTTATGGAGTATCGGATAGTGATGTTGTGGCCGCCACAGCTCCTCTAGCGAGAGAAAGAGCTCCTGCCGCTGCTCCTGCTGCTACAAGAAAGGTTTCTGCGACGCCGTCTCAATATACACGGAACCAATATTGGGCCGCGTATAGACAGGCAGGTGATAATTTAAGGACACAGGGTATTGCTAGACCGAAAGCTGCAAACAAGAGACGGTTACTTGAATCGAGACGTCAGGGAATGAGTATGGGTGCTTCTGCTGCTCCCGCGCAATCTCGTGTTCGTGTTCGTGTTCAAGCCCCTGTCAGAGGCAGCCCCGTTGGCGCCGAGAATCTTCAAAGGGCAAGAAATACGTTACTCGCTGTTGGACCTGAAGGGGCAGCGGGCCCGAGTATCGCCCAGACACTTCAATTTGCTCGCATGACGAAGAATGGACGCGAAGACAATGTCGATAGATTTATTGAGACCTACGCAGAGCGAAAAGCTGCGACACTCGCCAGGCGGTTAGCTACGGCGGCCAAACGGGGCGTCTGAGACTCTTCCGTCTAAAGCAGAATACCCAAGTCATTAACATGGCATCTACAGGGAGACCCAATACGAATGGAAATTTGTTTGAGATCAAGACGGTCCAGTCAGGAGCTTTCCGGACGTTAATAGAGGCTCTCAAAGAAATTTTGACGGAAGCCAATCTCGAGTTTGATAGCCAGGGCCTTAAGGTAATGGCCGTCGACGAGACTCACACTGTTTTAGTGTATCTACGTCTACACGCTGACCGCTTTGAGTCATATTACTGCCCGCAGAAGTATGTTTTGGGTGTGAATATGATCTACCTCTTCAAGCTCATCAAGACAATGGGTAACAATGACAGCCTGACTCTGTATCTTCCTGCGTCCAATCCGAACAAGCTCGGAATCCGCATGGAAAACTCTGAGAAGTCCACCGTGACGAACTACTTTCTGAAGTTGTTTGACACGGATGTGGAGGACATCCAGATTCCGAATTTGAACTTTCCGTCGATTATCCACTTGCCGTCTGTGGATGTCCAGAAGATCTGTCGTGATATGAACGCTCTCGGTGAGAAGCTCGACGTGGAGATCACATCTTCAGGCTCAGATCTGATCTTCAAGTGTATGGGCGATTTCGCAGAGCAGGAGACGATCATCAGTGAGAATAACAGCACGGTGAAGGTCCAGAAGAATACGACGAGCAATGAGATTGTCCAGGGCCTGTTCCAGCTGAAGCATCTTGTTCTGTTCACAAAGTGTACATCGCTATGTCCGTCAATTGAGCTTTATTTGAAGAACGATTATCCGCTCATTCTACGCTACACTGTTGCGAATTTAGGTGAAGTGAAGCTGGTTTTGGCCCCGATTAAGAATAAACAAGCGTGATGTTAATTCTACGCTAATGGTAAATTATCCAAAACAACAGAGACCGACGCAGTTGACGCGGGCGAGGCAAACAGCTGATTGGTTCCAGGGACGTTCGGGCCAAAGGTGTGAAAGAGGGTTATTGTGCTTGAAGGGCCCCAATACTTCATTGACGAGATTGTATTTGAATCAGTTATAATGAACCTACTTTTTTCTTGGGAAAAATAGGGTTGATTAATCGCATTTGTATTTAAGATGTAATAGTTCAAGGATTCTGTGCCAATAATATTCGTTGTCGCAAAGGTTGATCCAATAACTAAAAATGTATTAAATTGATAATCTCTTGATACTGAATCATAATAACCAAATTGGAGATTCGCCTTTGTTTCAATATCAAGCCTGCTATTCGCAGCCCCACTGAGCATTTTATTTCTGAACGCGGGGCCCAAATCAAACTGAATTGTTGAAAGTGTGGTTCCTCGCGTTATTCCTGTATATAAGAAATTAGTATTTGACCAATTTCCTGCGAGCGAATTGCTAAATGTAGACCGAATACTTGTAAAATTCGCAAGAGAGCTGAAGAGTTGTGTAGAGGATACATATCCTGATGATGCGAGTCCCGTCACAGTGCTCGTTAATTGTGTAGAGGATACATATCTAATAGACGCTAAACCGACTAAACTGCTCGTCAACTGTGTCGAGGATACATAGCCTATCGACGCCAAACCGACTAAACTACTTGTGAGCTGTGTTGAGCTTATGAATCCTATAGAGGCCAAACCGACTAAACTGCTTGTGAGCTGCGTTGAGCTTATGAATCCTATAGAGGCCAAACCGACTAAACTACTTGTAAGCTGTGTAGAGGATACATAGTTCGCAGTTCCTAGACCCGCGACAGTGGACGCAAGGGCCATATTCACGGTTGAATAGAGAGTTGGGGAAGAAATATATCCTAGAGATCCTAAGCCGACCAAACTGCTTGTCAGTTGTGTCGAGCTAATATATCCTATGGACGCAAGTCCCTGTGACGTTGATATAAACAGGGAGCTGATATTTGAATTTCCAATAAAAAGTGTGGATATGTTTGCGACCCCGCTTACAGAAAGCCCGAAGGTGCTGATGGAGGAGGCGGTGATAAATCCTGAACTTAGAAAGACAGTGCTCAGATTATTAAAAATAAAAGAACTAACATATCCTGCTGATCCGAGGCCGACTATACTACTGGTCAGCTGTGATGAACTAACGTATCTCGCTGTTCCTAAACCTATTACAGTTGACGCAAAGAGAGGACCACTTCCTGCGACAGTTGAATAGAGCGAGGCAGAACTTATATAGCTAAGAGATCCTAGGCCCACCAAGCTGCTTAGCAACTGCGTCGAGCTTATATAACCAATAGATCCAAGTCCAACTACACTGCTTCTCAGTTGTGTAGAACTTATATAACTAATAGATCCAAGGCCGACTAGACTGCTTGTTAATTGTGTAGATGATATAAATCCAGCGGATCCCAAACCAACAATTGTGCTGTTCAATGGAGTTAAGATAATACCACTCGATAAGTAACCCATAGATCCGAGACCAATTAGACTACTTGTAAGACTGGTCGTTGAAATATATCCAGAAGTCCCGAGGCCTTTCACAGTGCTGGGTAAGAAAATCTGTTGCGAGCTGGGATAAGAAGGGACAAAAAAGGCAACAGTGGAGGCCAGGTATCCGTTTGTTGTGCTGATGGATGAAATAACAAAGATTGTTGTGCTCACAATTTGATCCGGGAGATCCGCCCATCCGAATGTGCTGAGGACTTCAAGAGGGTTTTTGAAGAGAACGACACCTTTCACATCTGCTGACAAAATATAATTTGTTGATAAAGGTGTATTTGTCATCGGGTCATATGCAAAGATACGACGCATGACTAAAGAGTCAGTGTCGTATGTTTTCCTGGAGGACGCTCCTGTTCCTATATTTGTAGGGGGGCAGCCACTCATCTTCTAGTTCCATCTAAAATCCCCTGAACGATTGAATTCAGAGTTTGTAGTTGAATACCTTGCCCGATAATGGTGGATTCTGCGGCCTCTTTATCGCTAATGATTTTCTTAACAGCTCCATAAAGACTCATATTGAGCTGATCTGTATTAAGCCACATTGTATCTCTCATTCCTAAGATTGGATTAATAGTAACTGCCTTTGGTTGAACCCTGCTCACTTCTTGGGCCAAAAATCCAAGGACATTTCTATCTGTTACTTTAAATGTATTATTAAATGAAGATATATAATTAAAGCGATGTAAAGGAATAGACTTGATATCGTCATAACAACGTCCATAATCGGCATCAACTACATTCTCTTTAACACGTTCATCTGAGATTGTTGTCCAAGTCGTGCCACCGATACGACCTACGGTTCCTGCTCCTAGGACTGTAAGATTAAATATTGAATTTGTTGATAAAGGATAGGCCCCGCCGCCCCAAATCATTACACTAGAAAAGGCACCTGGTCCATTAACAAGAATGGAACTAATAGAGCTAATATTCAAAACGGGTGATGAGAGATATCCCGCCGACCCGAGGCCTTTTACAGTGCTTGTCTGTTGTTGCGAGATTGTTAAGATACTGTCATTGAGCTGAACGATCGTTGCCCTTGCGTTAATCAAACCTGTAAGGGTGTAGAATTCGAGGCCCGTCGACAAAGCAAGCCACGAGATTGTAGAAAAAAGAACATTTGAGATTCCGCCAAAACTCGTTGACAAGCTACTGACTGTCGTCACAAAAGTCGACTTATCAACATAATTAGTGCTCATGGTGCTCGTGGCTCTCCCATATACACCAAATGTCTCACCACTCAAAGCGAGATATCCCTTGCTTGTGAATGAACTAATGCTCATAAACACCGTGTTCGTCGTGACATTCGTGCTTAGTTGAATATCATTAATACCCGCGAAGGTGAGAACAGTTGATGGAGAGTTCGCCGTCAAATAGTATCCGAATTGTTGGTTCGCATTTGATATTGGTGTTGAGATTGACGGTATTACTTGTAATTGACTAAACCCATAAATGCCTGTAGATACAGTATTAACTGTCATTGGACCGCGAATGATAAAAGTATTATTGGTTGGATCGGATCGAACCTGAATAGCACCCTCGCCTGCGATCTTGAGAGTTGGATAGAGATATCCATTCGAAAAGGAAGCCAATAGATTCCCGCCGCTCACATCGATCTGTTGAAAGGCCTTCGCAAAGAGAGATGTTTGATTCGAACCTATCGGGCCATCGACCATTCCAATTCCGGGCCCCGAAGCGAGCCGAAACGTATTATAACTCAAATCAGCCGTATAGTTTCCCGCATCCGTTATAATCTGGTTGAATCCACCATTTAAGCCAAGCGTGGACGGAATGGCCCAATATGTCCCACCGAGTCCGTTGGCGGTTAGCACTCTCTGAGCAGGAATATTTGAGTTATTAATATCTTTCGCAAATACTGTCTTAAGTGTTATTGTGTCGGTATTATATGTTCTTCTCGATGACGCCATTCTACTCCTTTACGGCAGAATCTTATTACTAAAAAAGACGGAGTCTTTACAGATGACAGGCGGAGGTGGTCTTTTACAACTCGTCGCCAGAGGAAAACAGGATGTTTTCTTAACAGGAAATCCCCAAATTACATGGTTTAAAATGGTGTATCGGCGGTATACAAACTTCGCGATCGAGTCGATGCCGATGTATTTCGACGGCGACCCTGATTTCGGGAAACGCATATCATGTCTTGTTCCCCGACGCGGGGATCTTCTTGGCCCGATTTTTCTGGAAGTCACATTACCTCGCCTCATATTGTCGACTAATAAGTCAGTCGCTTCCTATGTGAATGCGGTCGGCCACGCACTAATTCAAGAGATCTCAATTGAAATTGGTGAGCAGGAAATCGATAAGCAGACAGGTGAGTGGATGGAGATCTGGTCCAATTTAACGACAACGGAGGAGACACGCTTCGGCTTTTACGATATGATTGGCAAGGTCGATGGATATATTCCGCCGACATTGTATGGCCCTTTAAAACTCTATATCCCTCTTCGTTTCTGGTTTTGTAAGAACCCTGGACTGTTTCTTCCGCTCCTGGCTCTCCAATATCACCCGATTCGTATCAATCTCACCCTGAGACCTCTCCAGCAGATGTTTTATTCAGATGCTCTTATTGCCAACTGCGATACAACGACAGTTGATCCTGTTAAAATTATTGACATGCAGTTGTGGGGTGATTATGTCCACTTGGATGTGGAGGAGCGTCGGCGGTTTGTGGCGAACTCACACGAATATCTAATTGAGCAGGTTCAGTATAGTCCTTCGGTTGGACTCATTTCGTCGGCCACCTCCTTTCCTGTTCGCCTCGAGTTCAATCATCCGATCCGTGAATTTGTCTTTATTATCCAAAAGAACGTCATGGAATCCTATCACGAATGGTTTAATTACAGCAGTCTCGCAATTTCCGAAAATGGTCGGAGAGAAGATTTATTAACATCGGCAGTTCTTCAGCTCGATGGACAGGATCGCTTCCAGGAAAGAGACGCGGGCTATTTCCGTCTTGTCCAGCCGTGGCAGCGTCATACTGTCATTCCGAATGAAGACTATCTATATCTCTACAGTTTCGCACTGAGACCCGAGGATTTACAGCCTACGGGTTCTATGAATGCGAGTCGTATTGATAATATTATCTGGCAGCTCACGATCAATCAGGGAACAAGTCCTGCGAGGGGAAATTGCTCGGCTCGTGTCTATGCGACAAATCATAATGTTCTTCGTGTCGTCGATGGCTTTGGCGGTCTACTCTTTACGATTTAAGAGAGGCCTCAAATAGCAAGAGCCATGGAGACAACACACGGAGAATATTGGGGTGGCCATGTTTTACCCTATTGGGTATTTCTAGTCGTAACGGCCCTACCGATGACGGGATTCTTTGGACTCGACCATTTGCTTTTTAAGTCACCCTCTACGGCTTTATCCAAATGTCTAGTAAATATCTTCACTCTGGGCCTTTGGTATTTCTATGATATTATTCAGGCCTTCTCTGATAAACATTATGTCAAACATTTTGGTCTGAGTGTTCCGTTCTATGGTCCCAAGGGCCTGGCGTTCAACTATTTCAGTGATATCGTGGGCGATGAGAAGAATGTTTTAGATAAGTCGTCTGTGTCAGTGGTGTCCATTCTCATATTCGCATTGTATATCGTTACTCTTCTTGTTCCTCTCGGTGTCAGCAATTTCGTAGCAGGTGATACAGTTGGAGGCACCTATAAGCTTCTTCTATCACTTACGCCCCTACTAGGACTTTTAATGATACCCATCTTCTGGGGAGAAGGCCTCTATGAACTGTATACAGTCATAACAAAACCGAATGATATCTTTGAGAAGGGTGTTCCCCGCCTCTTTCCCCTGACTCTCTTTATTGAGGAGCGTGGGTTCTCACCGAACTTGCTGAATCCCGATGCCTTGAAGAAGGCTTTGAAGGAACGATCTGAAGTGCCGCCGACGAATCTCTACACGACCTTTGTAAAGCCGATACTCTCCATCCTAGGCATTAAGGATCCGATGGAGATTCTTGATACGGCGAAGTGCCAGGTTGTTCCTCCGATTGAAAAGACTGCGAAGGCAGTGATTGTCGCGGGTGAAGGGGCAGCCAAACTCGCGGAGAAAGTGCCAGCGATTGCTGAGGGTGTCACAAACAAACTAACGGCCTTTACCGATCCTGCGAAGCTGAAAGAGGCCGCACTCAAATCGGCGGCTGCCCAGGTTGGTGGATCTGTGACAGCCACTACAGATACGACAGGAGAAAAGACCCCGATTGATATGGTTATCTTGGGTGGCATCGTTCTTTTGAGTATGGGTGGTCTAGGGGCCGCGGTCTTAAGAAAGATGGCTTCAGTAGAGAAGAATGTCTCAACTGACTCCCCTCCAAACCCAGGAGCAGTTTGAGATCCTTTTGGGACGTGTTCCTACAAAAGATCCCATACCCCCTCTATCGATCGTGTATTTCACTGCGAAATGGTGCGGTGCCTGTAAGCGTCTTGATTTAGATAAAATCGTAAAGTCTGTGCCACATGCCTCTTGGTTAAAGTGTGATATTGACGAGAATGATTATACGGCGGGATTCTGTGGTATCCGCTCTATACCGACCTTCTTGGTCTTAAAGAATATGAAAGTCGAGGGCACTCTCGGCGAATCGAAAACGGAGAACGTAATTGAGTGGCTAAAAAAGTTAACACAGTGAATATAGAATGGAGTATCGTGTAGATATACTTATTGTTGGGGCAGGCATAGCAGGGCTTCGGTGTGGCATAGAATTGCTGAACCAAAATCCTAAGAAAACAGTTCTAATACTTGAAAAATACAATTACAGTGGCGGCCGCGTGGTGACCTATTCAACTGAGATCGAGTCAAAGAAGTATCAGTGGGAAAATGGAGCAGGTCGTATTTCAGACACACATTTGAAAGTCCACGATCTTATAAATAAGTATGGTCTCGAGACGTTCTCTCTGAGCAAGACACAACTCTGGATTCCGACATATGATGCGAAACCGGAAGAGAATCCGTTTGATCATACGATGGAGATGATGATCCCTATTTTCAAAAAACTCCAGCCAAAAGATCTGGCAACCCACACGTTGATGGAACTCTCGGTCAAACTCCTGGGTCCCTACAAAGCGAAGGAACTCTTCGAGCCCTTTCCGTATCGGGCAGAAGTCAACACCTTGAGGGCCGATCTGGCTATTGAATCCTTTTCAAATGAGATGGGTCCAGGCGAAGAGTTCAGTGTAGTCAAGACTGGATTGACATCCTTGATGGACAAGATGACGGAGGACTTCAAGAAAAAGGGGGGGAAACTCTTCATGAAGCAGGATGTCCAGGATGTTCAACAAGAAGGAAATCTTGTCCATGTAATTACACGGACTCCGCATGGAAAAGTCGTATGGAAGGCCCCGATTACAATTCTCGCACTCCATGTTGACGCCCTACGAGGATTGCCTTCATTCAAGGAAGCACCTGTTACAAAACTTCTAAAGATGGAGCCCTTGATGCGATGTTATGCTGTCTTTGATACTCCGTGTATGAAAGGCATTGAGCGGTTTGTGACACCGACACCGCTCCGTTATTTCATTCCGATAAGTGATACGGTTGCGATGATCTCGTATACGGAGTCTGGAGATGCGACAAGGCTGATGAAGATGTCAGATGGTGTTCTGAAACATTATTTAGTGAATCAGCTCAGGGATCTTCTTCCTGACAGGGAGATACCCGACCCGATCTTTTTCAAGAAGCATCCATGGACATCAGGATGCACATACTGGCTTCCTGGTTCATATAATGTAGAGGAAGAATCAAAAAAGGCTCACCATCCTTTTCCTGATACAATGCCTGGAGTCTACTGCTGTGGAGAGAGTTACTCCCTAAGACAAGCGTGGATGGAAGGGGCGTTGGAATCGGCTGACTTCTTGCTTGAGGACTGTTTGGACCTTTGACCCTGGGTATACTTGTTGTTTGTTGCGATAGGATTAACAGGAAACTGAGTGTAATAGATATTCTTGAGGCCGTATTCCCGTTGGCACTTGCCGAGGAAGACTTCACAGAAATGACAGGGCCGTGAATAGCAGAAGGTCCTCTCTCCGGTCTCCTTGTGTTCATGGATCTTCATAATAAACAAGTCGCAGCCCTTCAAAAGGGTTAGGTCTCCGACTTGTTTAATGACGTTTCGTTCGGCGCAGATGGTGTAATGACCATAGCCTGAACCTCTCGAACGGCTCCCGATGCGGTTTGAGGCGACCTTCAGAACCTTACCACGGCAGACTAAGAGGGCAAGATGAAAGCTGTGCATCTTGTCGGATTGCTGGAGACGCATTGTGTTTGGGTCGTCAAGGAAGGCGTCGAGAAGGCCCTGGTGCGAAGGCTTAACAACTTGTGAGGACATACTGGATGACGCCTTTTTGGTGAGCAGCCGTTTCAAATTTATTAGGTGGCCCTAGTAGAATGGTCGTTCACAACTTTGTCTTAGAGGCTGGAGATGAACTGCGGGTGACATGCGCGGGTGCAGCGGCTGCGGCTGCGAATGGAAATAGCAATGGCTTTTCAAATGAAGGGTCAAACTCTGGCAACAATGCTAGCAGCAATACATCTTCTTTCGGCGGCGGCAAGGGAAAGAAGAACAAGAATAATACACGGAAGCAGGAGGGCGGCAAGAAGAAGCTCAGCGGCTTCATGAAGTTCTCCAAGCAGGAGCGTGCGTCTGTTCTGAAGGAGAACCCTGGCATCGAATTCGCGGGCGTCGGCAAGAAGCTCGGCGAGAAGTGGCGTGCCCTATCGGATGCTGAGAAGAAGCGGTATTAGATGTAAAACTTGTGGATTTCAATATGAATTCCCTTTTCAATGTATAAACGTGTTGGTTTTGACCTTTCCTTTGTTTCAGGGACATCGACTTCGTTACAGCCGTGATATCCAGGATTCATCTCTAGCCATTTCAACTCCTCATCAATGGCCTCCTTGTGTTTGGCTTTGACTGCGGCCACTGCTTCCTCATATCGTAAATATGCATCAGGGTATGGATCGCCATTTTCGATAACAATGTAGATAAACATTTACTAGGAGCTTTGAAATCTTTTTGGTTTATTGACACCCTGCCGAGCGAGTTCGTCAGCAATATGGTTACCCGACCATGGAAAGAGATGCTCTTTGCCGACTTGGTGGGCCCTTACGTGTTGGAGCATGACCTTTGGATTACGCTGTAATTGGTCTGATATGCTGCGGATTAAATCCAGATTCTGGATTTCCCCGCCGTCACTCTTCACCCATCCGGACTTTCTCCATTTGGGCAGCCACTTTGTAAGACAATTAATACTGTATTCGGAATCAGACCAGACCGTGATGGTATTGAATTTGCTGTAGAGTTCTTCTTTGTTGGTGTCGACGAAGTCGAGGGCGGCTTGGATGGCTTTGAGCTCTCCGCGGTTATTTGTCTGAGGTTCTGAGGCCATGAGGGCTTCGGCGATGTCGAGGCTGCGATCAGGGCTCGAATAGAAGTGGACGCCGAAGCCGCCTTTGGCCGCCTTCGTGCCGTTGTTTGTGCACGCACCGTCAGTGAAGATATGGAAGACATCTTTCTGGGTTGTGGTGTCTTGAATGATGGGATCTTGTTTAGGTGTAAAGACATATGTCTTGGACACAGGTGTTTCAGAGGACTTCTGTTCAGGTTGACCAGGAGTCTGATGAAAGTGTTTTTCAAAAAAACGGGAAACGGACATTCTACCTATTTATCTCTTATTTCCTTTGGGTCCTTACCCTTTGGGTCCTTACCCTTTGGGTCCTTACCCTTTGGGTCTTGCGTGTCTTTCTATTATTTTTGCGACCTCCTTTCTGTGTGTTTAAAGATGCTAGTTTGTTTTTATAACGGTTTAGCTTTGTTTGATTAAACTTTGGGTCTTTAAATTTCTTATAATTCTCTAATTGTTTTATCTTTATTCCTAATTGATATCTTAAAGTAACGGGTTTCATTTTGTTAAACTCGGCATTTTCAGAATCTATAGCCGCCTTTGCTCTCGCCGCAGCCGCGGCAGCTTCCTCCGCAGCCTGTCTAGCAGCTGCATTTGCCGCAGCCTGTTTAGCAGTTTCTGCCGCGGCCTCTCGAGCAGCTGCATTTGCCGCAGCCTTTGTTGCCGCTTCTGCCGCAGCCTGTCGAGCAGCTTCTGCCTCCGCAGCCGTGGCCTTGTTTTTCTGTGCTAAGGCATTCTTTGCTGCTTGAAGATTAGCCTCGGCCTTGGTTATAATCTTTTTTGAGTTTTCTATAGTATTTGACTTTTGAGTAATAGCATTAACGATCCCTCTATTTTTTTTAATAGTAGCATTCGCTTCATTTATAATTTCATGTAGCTTAACAGACATTACTTTCTTCTAGTATATCTTTTGTTTTTTGTGCGTCTGGACCGTCTAGTGCCTCCTCTGGATCTACTAATCCCTGTGTATCCTGGAGTCGCACCTAATTGCTGTGAATAGGCCTCTTTTCCACTTTGTATTCTTTGAATATGCTTACATTCCGCACATGCTGATCTATTTCCTGTTTCTTGACAATAGCCACACCGATTTGTAACGGATATACGTATTTCTTTCTGTGACCGTTGACGATTAGCAGGGCGGTTTCTCTTTGTGTTTGGCTTTTTCGCTAAATTTCCCCAATTAGCCCATGTTGCTTCGGGTTGCTTCGCTTTTATTGTCCATCCTTCAGTTGGCTTTAGTAAAGGATTTGTCGCAGGTGGAGGAGTAAAAAAGCTTGAAAAGGTTGAGGGTTTTGGTGTAGGTGGCTTATAACTTGCTAAACTAGACGCTCTGGCCGCAGCTAGTTCTTGAGCCCTTCTTTTATAATTGTTGCTTGCTTTGGCTTCTGCCTCTGCGACCCTTCTTCTCCTAGCATTATTCTCAGCCGCGGCTTGATTTCTTGCTTTCTGAAGATAGTTTGCGGCTTTTCTTGCCGCTTCATTCTTTATTCTTTGTTTCTCTGCCCTTGCGGCATTTGCCAGTCGTTGACTTTCTGCTGCGGCAGCTGCCTCTGCCTGAGCTCTTGCTAGAGCGGCAGCGGCTGCTCGTTCTTGTTCAGCCTTTGCGGCCTCTTTTTCTGCCTGAGCTCTTGCCGCAGCCGCAGCTTCTGCTTCTCTTTGTCTAGCCGCAGCCGCAGCGGCTGCTCGTTCTTGTTCGACCCTTGCGGCCTCCGCTGCCTCTTTCTGAGCCTTTGCGGCCTCATCTGCTACACGTTGGGCTTCTGCCGCTGCCTTAGCTAGAGCAGCCTCTCTTTCAGCTTTTTCTTTAGCTGCCTTACTATTTGTATTTTCCTTTGCCTTTAGAGCCGCGGCCTTTGCATTTGCTTCTGCTTTCTTAGCTGCGGCCGCAGCTTTTTCAGCCTCTTCCTTTCTTTTAGCCTCTGCTTTTTCTTCTGCGGCTACCTTTGCCTTTAGAGCCGCTGCCTCTTGTCTCGCTGCCTCAGCGGCAGCGGCAGCCGCAGCTTCGGCCCTTGCTTGTTCTTCTGCTGCGGCCTGTTGTCTTGCTGCCTCAGCAGCCGCGGCAGCCCTTGCTTGTTCTTCGGCCGCAGCGGCAGCGGCTGCCTTTGCCGTATTATTTCTTTTTAAGGCGTTGTTTGCCGCATTAACATTCGTTTTAGCAGTATTTATAATTCTTTCTGATTCTCTAACGCTTTCGGTATTAGTCTTTGTTTTAATATTGGTAACGATAGTCTTATCTCTACCAATAATACCTTTTGCTTCAATTATAATTTGATGTGGGTCGACAGACATTACCTTCTTCTAGTATATCTTTTGTTTTTAGTGCGGCGGGAAGCTTTGCGGTGTCTGCGTCTGGAGCGTCTGCCGCCAGAAGGAGCAGCAGGGGGGGGAGGAGGGAGGAAACTGGGACGACCGACTGTATTATTGATATTTGGCAGCGGAGGAGGAGGTAAAGATGTGCCAGCAGCAGAAGCGGCAGCCAGCGGCGGGCGCGGCGGGCGCGGCGAGTGCAGGCGCGGCGCCGCTGGCGGCGGCGGCGGCGGGCGCAGCGGCGTAGATGGAATATCGCCGCTGCTGGCGGCAGCAGCCTTTATAACCCCAAGGCGTATTCTATTCGCATTCGTCATTTTAGGTTTAATAGAAGCAGGGGCAGCAGCCACAGCCCCACAATTATTACAAGGCGTTTCAGCTTTCCCCAAGGCCTTATTAATGATTCCCTGTGACTGACAGACAGTGCATCTCATTTGTGCGATTGTCTTATCAATATTAGTGGTCGGATCGCCCGCGTTTGATCTTCCACGAGCACGAGCAGGAGCAGGAGCAGGGGCAGGAGCAGGAGCAGAAGGAGGCGGAGGCAAAAGGGAAGGCGGCGGAGCAGGGGCAAATGGAAGAACAGAAGCAGCAGCAGC